>ERZ777011.3159-NODE-3159-length-11035-cov-4.184517_pt1 | contig 11035 bp, 13 predicted proteins | sample MGYA00374964_ERZ777011 | MGnify/ENA primary metagenome ERZ777011 (study PRJEB29310, sample SAMD00008975) | mouse gut metagenome | study: EMG produced TPA metagenomics assembly of the Metagenome analysis of fecal microbiota from mouse which was promoted...
CATTTTGCAAGCCTCTTCGAGGCTTACTGTGCGAGGTTTGCTTCGCAAACTCGAAGTTAAAATATCATTTTGCAAGCCTCTTCGAGGCTTACTGTGCGAGGTTTGCTTCGCAAACTCGAAGTTAAAATATCATTTTGCAAGCCTCTTCGAGGCTTACTGTGCGAGGTTTGCTTCGCAAACTCGAAAACAATATGAAAGAAGGTCACACAATATGCAGGGACGAATTCATTCATTAGAAAGCTTTGGAACAGTAGACGGACCGGGAACACGTTTTGTTGTGTTTGTACAGGGTTGTCCTATGCGCTGCGCCTACTGTCATAATCCCGATACCTGGGCTATGACCGGGGGAACGATGATGGAACCGGAAGAAATTTTTGAACAGTATAAGCGCAATGAGGCGTTTTACAAAGGCGGCGGCATCACTGTCACCGGCGGCGAGCCGTTGATGCAGGTAGATTTCTTAATAGACCTATTTACGATTGCCAAGGCAAACAATGTGCACACCTGTATCGACTCTTCCGGGATCGCGTATAAGAAGAACGCCAATCCGGAGTGGCTCGCTAAACTGGACAAATTAATGACCCTGACCGATCTTGTCATGTTAGACATTAAGCATATCGACCCTGAGAAGCATAAGGAGCTGACTTCCCAGCCCAATGATGGTATTCTTGCTTTTGCGGAATACCTGGATAAGAAACATGTAGACGTGTGGATTCGCCACGTCATTGTTCCCGGCATCACAGACGATGATAAATACCTGTTCCAGCTCGGCTACTTCATCGGCGGTTTATCCAACCTGAAGGCGCTGGATGCACTTCCCTATCACACCATGGGGAAACCGAAGTACGAAAAGCTCGGTATGGAGTACAAATTAGACGGCGTAGAAGCTATGGATAAAAACAAATTAGTCGAGAAGAAGCAAGTGATCCTGGACGGAATCAAAAAACGCCGTGCAGAACTGAATACACCTGCATAAAGCTGTTTCCAAAAAAAGCTATACATTGCCACTTGTATATTAGTATCTTTTATATTAAAATAGAGACATGGCGAATTGATAAATTTATATCAATCACGCACAGTCTTATAACATAAGGAGGATACGGTTATGGCATATGTAATTAGTGATGCTTGTGTAGCATGTGGCGCTTGTGAAGGTCAGTGTCCTGTCGGCGCAATCAGCATGGGTGACGGCAAATTCGAGATCGATGCGACCAAGTGCATTGACTGCGGTTCTTGCGCAGGCGTTTGCCCTACAGGTTCCATCTCTCAGGGTTAAGCTTACACTAACGCAAAATACAGAGAAGAATCGTTCAAACAATTCTTACGAGCATAAAGTTACTCTTAGGTTCACAGCTGTACAGCCGCGCCTCAGAGTAACTTTTTTGTTGTCTCCCTCGCTTCTGCGCGCATTTTGTTTTAAACATGATGAAACAACACAGCGAACGGGTTTTTGTCATATTTTCTTCTTATTTTTCCCCGGTTTCTCCCTCGGCTTATGACGGTCTCTGATCATCTCGTCAATCCTGCGGTAATGCTCCTCCTCCTGTTTCCAGCGCTCTTCATCCCGTTCCTCCTGCATCCTGAACTGATAATCCAGCTCCTTGATAATGCTTTCTTTTACGTCCGTACACAGTTCCCGGTTGGCTGATCTGACCGCTTCGGTAATCATATGCTGCAGCAGATACTGCAGCCTTGCGGCCTTCTGTTTTCTCTCAGCGTCATCCTCCTGTTTCTGCGGCACAGCGCTTCCTTCCTCTCCTGACAGCGCTACCGCATATCTGTGTTCCTTGTCCTGATTTTTTTCTTCCGTTTTCTCCTTCACAGTTTCTTTAACCATATTCATCAAACTCTCCTCCCGGATTCCCGCCTTATTCTGCCATCCTGCACAATCCGTACCGGCCGCCGTCCCTTCCCCGCTCTGCGCTGCGCCTTCAACCTGCCCCGGCACAATCTGCTTTCCGTTGCTCCCTCCCGACACAGGCGGAATCTTGAACAAAACGGTACGGATTGCCTTAAGCTGCAGTCCTTGCTCTTTCAACAGTTTGATCTGCTGCAGCTGCTTAATGTCCTGATCCGTATAATACCGATGCCCCATCTCATTACGTTTAATAGGAAGCTTCAGTTCATCCTCCCAATAGCGCAGCACATGGCTCTCAACTTGTACTTTCTTAGCCGCCTCCGATATGTAATAAATTATTTTCTCTTCCATTCCAACTCCCCCTTTTCCTTAATTAAGCTGCGCACCATTGCCCAATGGGCTTCTATTTCAAAGGACACACTCTCCTGTAAAATAATAAAGAGACCCCCGCTTATGGTTGTCTCTTTCGTAAAAAAATTATTAAAATCCACTTCTTAAACCTTGCATATGCCAGAGAAACAATTACTTCTGCAGATTGGCAAACTTTGTGAAATCAGGCAGCCATACCAGTTCCACAGTGCCGATCGGACCGTTTCTCTGCTTCGCAATAATAATTTCCGCGATTCCTTTCTTCTCCGTATCTTTATTATAATAATCATCTCTGTATATAAACATGACCACATCGGCATCCTGCTCGATCGCACCGGACTCACGCAGATCAGACAGCATCGGTCTGTGATCCGGTCTCTGCTCCACCGCACGGCTGAGCTGGGATAACGCAATCACGGGTACATGCAGTTCTCTGGCAAGCGCCTTGAGTGACCGGGATATATCCGATATCTCCTGCTGTCTGGAATCTGTTGATTTACCGCTTCCGGACATCAGCTGCAGATAATCGATAATAATCATTTCCAGATTATGTTCCAGCTTGTACTTACGACATTTGGAACGCAGTTCCGATATACTGATTCCGGGCGTATCATCAATGATCAAATGCGACTTGCCGATCACACCCGCACTCTCGATCAGCTTCTCCCATTCGGCATCAGACAGATTACCCGTTCTAAGGTGCTGGGAGTCAACCTTGGATTCCATGGAAAAGAGTCTGTTAACCAGTTGTTCCTTAGACATCTCCAAGCTGAAGATCGCCACCGTCTTATCCTGCTTAAAAGCCACATATTGGGCCATATTTAAAACAAATGCGGTTTTACCCATGGAAGGCCTCGCCGCTACCAGAATGAGGTCAGAAGGCTGCATACCGGCCGTCCTGTAATCCAGATCCAGGAATCCGGTAGCAACGCCGGTAACATTTCCTTTATTATGGGATGCTTTCTCGATATGATCCATGGCATTCATAACGATCTGTCGGATCGGCACGAACTCGCCCGTGTTCCTGCGCTGTACCAGATCAAAAACCCGCTTCTCCGTATCTGCCAGAATATCTTCCAGACTGTCCTTGCCCACATAACAGGTATTGGCAATCTCTTCATTCAAGCGGATCAGTTTCCGCAGGGTAGCCTTTTCTGCCACAATATTAGCATAGTATTTCACATTTGCAGATGTCGGCACTGCTGTGATCAGATCTCGGATAAATTCCAGACTGCTCACTTCCGGCGGCACATCCTTCTCTTTCAGACGGTCCTGTAAAGTAACCAGATCTACCGGTCTGCTCTCGTCGTTCAACTCTACCATGGTGTCAAACAGCACACCGTACTGTCTGTTGTAGAAGTCCTCTCCGAGCACGATTTCCGATGCAACCACGATCGCCTCCCTGTCCATGATCATGGAACCGATGACAGACTGTTCCGCCTCTATGCTATGGGGTAATATTCTTTTCAGGAGCGCCTCCTCCAATATCTGCCACCTGCCTTATCTTCATGCTTTTGAGCTATAAGTTCTCATTTTGTGTTCTGTTCCCGCTCTTTAGCACACACCGCATACACTGTACGCGGACCATAATACATTACTTCGCGCCTTCTTCCATGACCTTCACTTTAAGCTTTCCGTTTACCTTCGGATGCAGCTTTACACCCACTTCGTAAACGCCAAGCGCCTTGATCGCCTCCGGCAGCTGAATCTTCTTCTTATCCAGTTCCAGACCACACTGGCTCTTAGCCGCCGCCGCGATCTCCTTCGAGGATACGGAGCCGAACGCTCGTCCGCCCTCACCGGATTTCATCGTGAGAACCACTTCCTTAGTTTCCAGTACCTTCGCAAGTTCCTGTGCGGCTTCATACTGCTCCTGCGCCACTTTATCCGCATTTGCCTTCTGTAATTTCAGATCATTCATATTTGCGGAGTTTGCCTCCACGCCTAATTTCTTGGGCAAAACAAAATTTCTGGCATATCCGTCGCTCACATTCACGATCTCACCTTTTTTGCCCAGCGATTTCACATCTTCCAGTAAAATAACTTTCATGATTCTAATCCTCCGTTCCCCGTGCACTTCCTATGCGTCCAGTTCCCCTTCTGCAATCATCGCGTCCAGTGTTCTCTTGATCGTTACGATACCTTCCTCGATCGTCCCGTTCTCGATCTGGGCGCCCGCCACGTTCAAATGTCCGCCGCCGCCCATCCGTTCCATGATCACCTGTACGTTCACCTCATCTATGGAGCGTGCACTGATATATATAATACCATTGTATGGTGTCAGGATAAAGCTTGCTTTTATTCCCTTAATGTTCAGCAGCTCATTGGCCGCCTGTGCGCCCACCACAGTCGGGCTCGCCACGTCTTCACCCGTACATACGGATATCGCGTAAAACTGCCTGTAGATTTCCGCCTGACTGACAGCGTCCGCTTTCGCCTTATACTCCGCAGCATCGTCCCGGAACAGTTTGCGGACACGAGTCACATCCGCCCCGTTCCTCCGCAGAAATGCAGCCGCCTCAAAAGTTCTGACGCCTGTCTTCGTCATAAAATTGTTCGTATCGATCATGATACCGGAATACATGCAGTCCGCTTCTTCCGGACGCAATTTCAGATTGTCACCGATATACTGCAGGATCTCCGACACCATCTCACACGCAGAAGAAGCGTAAGCCTCTATGTAAGACAGCGTCGCATTCTCTATCACTTCCGACCCCTGCCTGTGATGGTCCAGCACAACCACGGATTTACAACGCTTTAGCAGTTCCGGACATTCCGTGATACTGGGCTTGTTGACATCCACCACCACAAGTACCGCATTGCTGCCGACCATCTCCAGCGCCTGTGCATTGTTTACAATCATATTCTCTTCATAACTACTGTTATTTAAAAACGTATCCACCATCGGCTGGATCGATGCACTCACATCGTTCAGTACGATATGCGCCTTCTTATTCAATACTTCGGCAACCCTGTAGATACCCACGGCTGCACCGAAGCTGTCCGCATCCCCCATACGGTGTCCCATGACGAAGATCTCGTCCTTGACTGCAATGATTTCTTTAAGTGCATGTGCCTTTACTCTCGCCTTCACGCGGGTGCTCTTCTCCATCTGCTGGCTCTTGCCGCCGTAATATGCAACATTCTCAGGCATCTTGACTACCGCCTGGTCACCGCCGCGTCCCAGCGCAATATCAATCGCATTACGCGCAAACTCATAGTTCTGTGTATAGCTTAATCCGTCCAGACCCATACCGATACTGATCGTTACCGCCATCTCATTACCGATATTAACCGTCTTAACATCCTCCAGCAGGTCGAACCGGTTCTCCTGCATCTGCAGCGCCGCCTCTTTGCGCATAATAACAAAGTACTTATCCTTCTCCAGCTTCTTACAGATGCCATCCAGAGAAGCAATATATTTGTTGATCTTACGTTCAATCAAAGCAGTCAGCAGCGAACGTCTGACTTCCTCCACGCTCTCTAATGCCTCGTCGTAGTTATCCAGATAAATGTGCACGACTGCCAGAGACTGGTCATCCACTTCTTTCAAGGCAATCTTAAGTGCTGTCTCGTCAAACAGATATAAGGCGATCAGATACCCTTCGTACCCTTTAGCCTCTATGATATCACTGTTCTCTGCCATCTCTTTCAGCGAAATCTTCTTCATTTTGGCAATATAATTGCCGGAATCATATTCCACATCAAACTCTACTTCGTCCTCATCATTCACGCCGGGGAGCTTGTCCTTCGTAATAGAAGGGAACAGGGAAGTAACAGACTTGCGATATCCTTTGTCCTGGTGTACCATCTTCTCAAACGCAATGTTGGTCCAGATGATCCTGCCTCCGTCATCCAAAAGCGCATGGGGAAGTTCCAGGTCCCGCAGAAGCCTTCTCTGAATCTGTCCGTACTGCGTCGCAAAACTGACCAGTTCATTCATGATGATCGGCTTATTATAGAACATCATCGACAGGATAATAGCAATATAGAATATAATAAACCCGCTGAGTATCAATCCGGCTCTATAATCTATCATATAGATCAGGACATCCACAACAATCAGTAAGAATCCCAGATATAAAGAAGACTGCAGGTAGGACTTCAATCTTCCCTTTAGCTTTACACTGTTTTTCATCATATTTTCATCTCTTTATTTTTCCAATATCAGCTTACACGCCATCATAAGTATAGCATTTTTTACAGATTCGTGCTACTCCAATATATAGAGCTTTTTCACTATAAAATGACAGGATATGGTAGTCAAAAAGTATATTGTTGCGCTTCACCGGGCAAATTTAAATTAGCTGAAAAACTGCTGTCCAGAAAAAAAGCTGCTGCTTCAGCAGATCATAAACCCGCTTCGGCAACAGCTTCTTTATTAACGTTAATTAATCCTGTACATAGGGCATAAGCGCTACGTGTCTTGCACGCTTGATCGCCACTGTCAGCGCACGCTGGTGCTTTGCACAGTTACCGGTAATTCTTCTGGGAAGAATCTTACCTCTCTCGGATACATATCTCTTCAGTTTGTTTGTATCCTTGTAATCAATCACATTATCTTTACCGCAGAAAACACATACTTTTTTTCTTCTGCGCATTCCGCCCTTTTTCTTTGTAGGGAAATCCGGCTTGTCTGTTTTATTAAATGCCATGGTCTTTGCCTCCTTCTAAATTCAAACAATTAGTTGAACGGCAGTTCCTCGTCGATCCCGTCAGGAATATTCATAAATCCGTCTCCGGCTGCTGCCGGTGCAGGTCTTCCCGCAGGAGCAAATCCCCCGTCGCTGTTCCCGGCGCTGTTCTTGCTCTCAGCAAACTCCTGATCTTCTACTACGATATCTGTTGTATACACCTTGACGCCATCCTTATTGGTATAGCTTCCCGTCTGGATACGCCCTGTAATCGCGATCTTCGTACCTTTATGAAAATACTTCTCCGCAAACTCGCCCGATCTGCCAAAGGCAACACAGTTAATAAAATCTGCGGTCTGATCATCATTATTACGATTAAACCTGCGGTCTACTGCCAACGTGTATCTTGCTACTGCCGTAGCGTTCTCGCCCTGAGAGTATCTCACTTCAGGATCTCTTGTCAAACGCCCCATAAGTATTACTTTGTTCATAAATACCTCTTTCTATTTCTCGTCTTGTCTTACGCACAGGTATCTGATGACGTTGTCCATAATGCGGATACGACTCTCAATTTCAGCCGGAACATTACTCTCTGCATCGAACTGGATGAAATAGTAGTAAGCTTCTTTCATCTTCTGGACTTCGTAAGCCAGTCTCTTCTTACCCCAGTCGTCCACGTTCGTAATCTGTCCGCCGAATCTTTCTACCAGAGCCTTGGCTTTCTCTAAAGTAGCGGCTCTCTCGTCATCTTCGATCTTTGCACTAACAACAACGGCTAACTCGTATTTGTTCATGCTCTTTTCCTCCTTTTGGTCTCTGGCCCCTTCTCTTGCAAAGGAGCAAGGATGATTGACCTTACGGTCACGTTAATATATCACGGTTACTTATCATACCACAGGAACGCGCAATCTGCAAGTGTTTTTTCAGGCCCTGGCTCCCTCACGAACCATAATATTTCTTAATCTGCGTTCTTTGCAGACTTGGAAATATTCTTCACATTCTTCTCCGCCTTTACCCGCGGAATCATGATCTGATGTCCGCAGCCCATGCATTTCAACCGGAAATCCGCGCCGATCCGCAGCACCTCCCACTCCTTAGAGCCGCAGGGGTGTTGCTTCTTAAGCTGTAAAATATCGCCTACTTTAATATCCATTGTTCCCTCTCATACTATCCCCATGATTCCGCTTCGCGGAATCTCATAATCCGTAGACAAGCAAGCTTGTCTGGGAGAACGCCCGTATTTTGGGCATTCTCCGGTGTGAGACGGAGTTGTGAAGCAACTCCTGGAACTTCTTGGCGTCTCGTCCAATGGCGGGACGTCTTTAGAAGTTCTTCTCACACTAATCCAGCTGCGAGAAAATCTCCCCGATACTGCCTTGCACCACCAGATTTGCGACGGAATCTCTCTGAGTCGGCGTCTTATTGACCAGCACAAGCTTATTGCCCGTATAATAATCCAGAAGTCCCGCCGCCGGGTAGACCGCCAGCGAAGTACCGCCCACAATCAGCACGTCCGCCTCGCTAATATAACGCACCGCATCCGCAAGTGTTTTCTGATTCAGCCCTTCCTCATACAACACAACATCCGGCTTAATGCTGCCGCCGCACGTACACGCCGGTACGCCCTCCGAGTTCACGATGTACTCCACGTCATAGAATGCGCCGCATTGTTCACAGTAATTGCGCAGTACAGACCCATGCAGTTCCAATACCACCCTGCTTCCCGCAGCCTGATGCAGACCGTCGATATTCTGCGTGATTACCGCCTTCAGCTTTCCCTCCTGCTCCCACTGTGCCAGTTTCAGATGTGCCGCATTCGGTTTCGCATCCAGACACAGCATCTTGGCGCGGTAGAAACGGTAAAACTCATCCGTTTTCTTCCGGTAAAATGTGTGGCTTAAGATCGTCTCCGGCGGGTAATCATACTGCTGGTGATACAGGCCGTCCACACTCCTGAAATCCGGAATGCCGCTCTCGGTGGACACCCCGGCGCCTCCGAAAAATACGATATTGTTACTTTCTTTCACCCATTTACGAAGCTGTTCCAGATGTTCCATACACACACCTCCACATCTCAATATTGTATCCGTCTGCACGCGCACGTGCCGTTCATTGCCGCTCTCCGCTTTCGCAGGACAGCCGGCCTTACTTATGCTGCCCTAACTCCAGTCTGTTTACCGCCGAGAAAATCGCACGCACGGAAGCCCTCGTAATATTAGAGCTCACGCCCACGCCGTAAGTCACCCTGCCGCTCTCAACATCCAGCAGATGAATGTAGGCAGCCGCCTGGGAGTTTGATCCGCTCTGCAGCGCATGCTCCTCGTAATCCAGAATTTTAATGTCTATATTCAGCGCTTCCTGCAGACCACGTTTTGCCGCATCGATCGGGCCGTTACCCACAGCCTCAAATGTCTTCTCTACACCGTCATCCGTGTATACCACCTTAACTTTCGTATCGAACTGTGACTTCGTCTCGCCGCTTAAGTCATCCATACGCAGCTTGCGGAAGTGAATCGGCTCCTTCTGATCAAGATACTGCTCCTTGAAACTGTCCATAATCTGATCCGGGGATACCTCGCCCTGTTTCTCGGAAATCTTCTGAATCACATTTGCAAATTCCTTATGCATACCCTTAGGCAGCTTGAAACCGAAATAGGTGTCCATGATGAAAGCCACGCCGCCCTTGCCGGACTGAGAATTGATCCGTACAATCGGCTCGTATTCCCTGCCGATATCCGCGGGGTCAATCGGCAGATACGGCACCTGCCAGATCTCGCTGCCACGTTCTTTCAACGCATGAACTCCCTTGTTAATGGCATCCTGATGAGAACCTGAGAATGCGGTAAACACCAGCTTACCCGCATAAGGGTGTCTGGGATGGATCGGTATCTTACAACATCTCTCATAGATTTCTATACTTTCATTTACATGTTCAATTGCAAGCTTCGGATCAATGCCCTGTGAAAACATATTATAGGCAATATTCATAATATCCACATTACCGGTACGTTCCCCGTTGCCGAACAGAGTACCTTCCACACGATCAGCACCCGCAAGCAGTGCCAGTTCTGCACTTGCCACACCGGTTCCTCTGTCATTATGCGGATGCACGCTTAAGATAATGCTCTCCCGGTTTTTGAAATGGGTATTCATCCATTCGATCTGGTCAGCATATACATTCGGAGTGTTCATCTCCACCGTAGAAGGCAGATTAATGATCATTGGATTCTCTTTCGTAGGTCCCCACTCTTCCTGCACTGCGGTACAGATATCCAGCGCAAAATCAAGCTCCGTCCCTGTAAAGCTCTCCGGAGAATATTCCAGAATAATTCTGCCGGGGAATTTCTCCGCATGCCGCTTCACCATCTTCGTGCCTTCCACGGCTATATTAATGATCTGTGCCCTGTCCATATGGAATACCACGTCACGCTGCAAAGTGGATGTGGAGTTATATATATGGACAATCGCCTGCTTACAGCCCTGAATGGATTCGAAGGTACGCTCCACCAGTTCCTCACGGCACTGCGTCAATACCTGAACCACCACATCATCCGGAATCAGCCTGCGGTCGATCAACTGCCGCAGGAAATCATACTCGATCTGGCTGGCCGCCGGAAAACCGATTTCAATCTCTTTGAACCCAAGTTTAATAAGATAATTAAAAAATTCAATTTTCTCGGATACGACCATAGGATCGATCAGTGCCTGATTACCGTCACGCAGATCCACGCTGCACCATACAGGCGCCTTTTCAATCTCCCTGTTCGGCCATTGTCTTTCCGGATAATCGACTACCGGATTTTTGCGGTAACGCTTGTAGTTTAACATTTAAGTTCCCTCCACTTCTAAATATAGTATTGACATAAAGAAAGCCCGTTGAACACAACGGGCTAAACAGATACCATTATTCACCAAGTCCGCTCTCGATCGCACTAATCAGTGTCTTAAGCGCTTCTTCTTCATCCTCGCCATCACACACAAACTCGATCTCATCACCGCACTTGACACATGCACCCAGCACACTCAATACACTCTTGGCATTCGCTGTATTTTCCCGAAATGTAAAAGTTATCAATGATTTAAACTGCATTGCTTCCTTACATAGGATGCCTGCCGGTCTTAGATGCAGCCCTGTCGGGTTTTTGATGACTACCTTTTGGCTTACCATACCCTT
>ERZ777011.3160-NODE-3160-length-11033-cov-2.862361_pt1 | contig 11033 bp, 12 predicted proteins | sample MGYA00374964_ERZ777011 | MGnify/ENA primary metagenome ERZ777011 (study PRJEB29310, sample SAMD00008975) | mouse gut metagenome | study: EMG produced TPA metagenomics assembly of the Metagenome analysis of fecal microbiota from mouse which was promoted...
GTTTTTATAAAAAAATAAATTATAAGGAGGACATCATGGTTAATTTTGAAAATGATTGGGACGAGCTTTTGAAGGGCGAATTTGAAAAGGATTATTATATCAATTTGAGACAGAAGCTTATTGAAGAGTATAAAACACAGAGGATTTTTCCGGGAATGTACGATATTTACAATGCAATGAAACTTACTTCATATGACAGTGTAAAGTGTGTGATTCTCGGGCAGGACCCTTATCATAATGTAGGTCAGGCACATGGACTGAGCTTTTCAGTCCGTAAGGGAGTTACGCCGCCGCCTTCACTTGTTAATATTTTTAAGGAAATCCGTGATGATATAGGAATAGATAATCTGGGTAAACACGGCAATCTGACAAAATGGGCAGAAAACGGAGTATTGCTTCTCAATACCGTGTTGACTGTACGTGCGAATCAGGCAAGAAGTCATAGGGGTATGGGTTGGGAAATCTTTACGACTGATGTTATAAAATTGCTGAATGAACGTGAAAAACCAATAGTTTTCATGCTATGGGGCGGAGACGCAAAAGCAAAACAGCAATTTATTACAAATCCAAATCATCTTGTACTCAAAGCTGCTCATCCGAGTCCTCTTTCAGCATACAACGGCTTTTTCGGCTGTAAACATTTTTCTCAGGCAAATGAGTTTTTGAAATCTCATGGACTGGGGGAAATTGACTGGTCTATAGACTGAAAAGGAGATTAATATGAAAATAAAAAACATTTTTAATAAAAAAATGGTTTTTTCATTCGAGGTTTTTCCGCCGAAAAATACAAGTTCAGTTGATGTAATTTATCGCACACTTGACGAATTGGGTGATTTAAAGCCTGATTTTATCAGTGTGACATACAGTGCGGGCGGAAGCGGAAACAGTCAACTTGCTCTTGATATTACTCAGAAAATAAAATCAAAAGGCATAACTCCGGTTCTGCATCTTCCGTGCATAAATTATACAAGAGAACAGATTGATTATACTCTTGAACAGGCAAAGAATTGCGGAATTGAAAATATTCTTGCCTTAAGAGGTGATATAAATCCAAATATTCCGCCTGTTGAGGAATTCCTTCATGCAAGCGACTTAATTGAGTATCTGAAGCAGAAGGGAGATTTTGACATTGCCGCAGCGTGTTATCCGGAAGGTCATCCTGATGCTGACAGTCTTGATGAGGATATTAAAAATCTGAAAATAAAGGTTGAAGCGGGTGCAGACCATTTGATTTCACAATTGTTTTTTGATAATGAATACTTTTTCAACTTCCGTGAAAAAACGGCAAAGGCAGGAATAAATGTTCCGATTGAGGCAGGAATTATGCCGGTAGTAAACAAAAATCAAATTGAACGTATGGTAACTACTTGCGGAGCGAGTCTGCCGCACAAATTTGTAAAAATTATGCAGAAATATGAACACAATCCTGAAGCACTCCGTGATGCCGGAATTGCTTATGCAATAAATCAGATTGTTGACCTTGCAGCAGGAGATGTTGACGGAATACACCTCTATACTATGAATAATGCTTATGTTGCAGGGAAAATAAGCGAAGCTGTTGCAGGTATTATAAAATTCGATGAAGCTTGATGTTATTTCAAAATCAGAATCAGCAAGATATATGGGAATCAAAGGTGAACCTGATGAAGTGATAGCTGGCATTCTTGATAAATATGAGGAAATAGTGCGGAATCAGTTGAAGCCTGCTTATGTTTACCGTGAAACGTCTTTAGTTATGTGTGATGATGGAATACGTATAAACGGTATAAACACACTGTTTACCGGAAATGATATAAAAAAGCATCTTAAAGGCTGTGAACGTGTAATAATATTTGCCGCTACGGTTTCTGCTACTGCTGATAAGCTGATACGTCAGGTTTCTGTTACTGATACAGCCGCTGCTCTTGCTGTTGATTGTCTTTGTAGTGCGGCAATTGAACAGGTCTGCGATAAGGCAGAACAGGAAATTTTTACTGAAATTCCTGCACCGTACAGAACGTGGAGGTTCAGTCCCGGTTATGGTGATTTACCCATATCATTGCAAAAGGACCTGCTTTTGTTTTTGAATGCTCAAAGAAGAATAGGTTTGACTGTAACAGAAAGCTGTATGATGATACCTTCAAAGTCCGTTACAGCAATAATCGGTATTTCAGATTTTCCTCAGGGACATCAGAAAAAAGGCTGCGATATATGTAATATGCGTGCGAGCTGTGGTTTCAGATATAACGGTGGTTGCGGAAGATAGTTAGGGTATACTGAAAATTAACAAATATTTTAAATAAATCAGTTAAAATATATTAAAAAATTATATTGACATAATATATAAAAAAGTGATATAATTTAAATAGAAGATAACACAGAATATTTTATCTTATTTGTTAAGGAGCTTTATAGATGAAAAAGGCAATGACGTTTATTTTCGCCGTTTCAGTTCTTATATCATTTGCTTTTCTTAATTCATGCGGAAATTCTGAAAATTTACCATCGGATGATTATCTGGATAATGATGTCAGTCCTGAAATCCGAAGTCAGCTGAATAAAAGTATCAGTGAATCAGACTTGCTTGAAGATACTGAGCTTGAAAACAAGACTATAAAATGGCTTTCCGATTGGAATATAAACCCTGATTCTTCCGGAAAAACTAAGCCGATTGAAGTTGCTGTTTTTGAAGAAAAGTATGGCGGAAAAATTGAATGGATTCAATGCGATTATGAATCACGCTATGAAAAGCTTGCTAAAATGATTAACAGCGGAGATGGCGTTGACTTTTTTTATGCCGGAAACATGGACGCTTTTCCGAAAGGTGCAATTCGTGAGATGTTTGTTCCTGTTGATGAATATATAGATTTTAGTTCGCCGGTCTGGAAAGATATTAAAGAAGTAAATGATAGCCTTATCTGGAATGGCAGTCACTACTGTACAGTTGTTCAGACTACAGGTGATAAGGTTGCCTGTGTTTATAACAGAAAAACAATTCAGGAAGCAGGATTGACTGACCCGGCTGAGCTTTATGCAAACGGTGAGTGGGACTGGAATGCTTTTCAAAATATGCTTCAGAAATTTTCCGACGCTGATAATCAGCGTTATGGTCTTGACGGATGGTGGTTTGAATTTGGACTTATTGCCACAACAGGCATCGCACCTGTTTCAATAAAAGACAGCAGACTTGTAAATAATATAGGAAGCCCTGAAATCGAACGTGTTCAGAATTTCATGTATAATCTTAATCAGACTGGCTGTGTTGCTATCGGTGTTGGAGATTATGGATGGGATGTTCACCCTGAATATATCAGCGAGGGTAAACTGTTATTCTATCCTGTTGGACTTTTTGAATTTTACAAGGAAGAAACACAATGGAAAGAGAAATTTGGCGAAGATGTATTTTTTGTACCAATGCCTCGAGACCCTGAATCCGATAAATATTATACGTCTGTCGGAATGGAAGCATATACTTTTGTAAAGGGCGGACAGAATCCTGAGGGTGTTGCCAAGTTTCTGGAGTGCAAACGGTTTACCCTTCTTGACAAAGCAACAAAGGAAATTGCAGATAACCAGTTCAAGAATGATTTTAACTGGACGGATGAAATGATTGAAATGCAGCACAGTATGCAGAAGCTTGCAGATGAGAACCCATTCCTTGATATTTCCAAAGGTGTATCGGGTGACTGTGAAGAAATTATTGACGAAAATCTGCGATTGTCTGCAAAGGGTGTGCCATGGAGTGAAACGTATGACGCTATTTCTCCCGTAATTGATGTTTATATTGAAAAAGCAAATAAGAATATTGTTTTAGATACAGAAGAATAAATTAAGATAATTAACCAGGAAGGAGATATGAATTATGAAAACAGTTCTTGTAACAGGCGGATGCGGACTTATCGGGCAGTACATCTGTTCCGGTCTGATTAAAAAAGGCTTTGAAGTTATTGCCGCTGATAAAGAAGAAGGTACTTATAATATGGGTAAGCTCCATTATACATTTGTTCAATGGACTCCCACGGATGAAAAAACCCTTACGGAGATTTTTGAGCAGTATGATATAAATATTTTAATTCATGCCGCCTGCACTGTTGATAATGATTTTAAGCCGATTGTTACTGAAAAAGAAATGAATGAATCAAATCAGTGTGATAAATATATATATCGTCTGTCAATGAACGCAGAAACTATTGAACAGGTGATTTTTATAAGTACGGATAAGGTGTATGATTTTCCAAAATCACGTGAACCCCTTCAGGAAGATGCTGATATTAAAACGACTTCAAACTATGCAGTACTGAAATATGAATCTGAAAAAGCACTTGTTAATGAACTCAGGAATCATAAGAATGTCATGTGCTGTATTGCAAGAATTGCACCAGTCTACACACTTAATTTCACTGATAATCTTATGTCAAGAATTACTGACCCCAAAGACAATATGAAATTTGTTGTAGGAAAAGGACAGTATGGATTTCAATTATGCTGTGTTCATAATTTGGTTGACTTTATCCTTTGCTTTGTTAAAAATGCTGAGGATATGAGTTATGCAGGAATTTATAATGTAAGCGATAAAATGCTTACAACCGCTGCTGATATTATAAGTTTTATGCGTGAACATCATAGCCTTGGAGCAGTATTGCAAAAACCGCCAAGTAACGCTTTTTCCAAAATCAAAGGCATATTCAGCTCAAATAAAGAATATAAGACAAATTACCGCTATCTTGATATGTCTAAGATTGAAAACAATAATATGCTTGATACAACAAAAGCATCGAAGATTACAACATTCCGCTGGAATATTCACAATATAAAATAGTTAATTATAAAAATCCCCGAAGAATGATATTTTTTCGGGGATTCTTTATCTGACATACAAAAGCATTAAATATCAGGAAAATTTTTTGTTTTTTTGCTATAATATAGATACAGAACAGGAGGAATTTAAAAGTGGAATGGATAAAAGGAATACAAAGGGCAATTGATTATGTGGAAATGCATATTACTGAAAAAATAAATTATGAAGATATAGCGAAGGAGGCTTATTCTTCATCGTTTCATTTTCAGAGAATTTTCAGTATTATCTGTGGTTTCACTATAGGGGATTATATCCGTATGCGTCGTCTTTCTATGGCGGCTTCAGACCTGATTTACAATAATGATAAGGTAATAGAAGTTGCAATGAGATATGGTTATGATACGCCTGAAAGCTTTACCCGTGCTTTTACTAATTTTCATGGCATTACGCCTACGGAAGCAAAACGTGGTAAAAATGTTAAATCTTTTTCTCGACTGTCTGTAAAACTTATTTTATCGGGAGGTAGTACAATGGACTACAGAATTGAAAAACTTGAAGCGTGCCATATTATCTGTAAACGAAAACAGGTGAGCAAACAGGAGAATCAGACAGCTACATCAGATATTTCAGCATTCTGGAAAGAATGTATGGAAAATGGAACTGCACAGAAGATTATTAGTTATATTCCGGAGAATACAAAACTTAAAGGACTTCTGGGAGTGTGCTTTTCTGATGTATACGGAGCAGAGGAATTTCCGTATGGAATAGGAAGCGAGTATGACGGCAGACCAATTAATGACAACGAACTTGAAATAGTTGATATTCCGGCAAGAACATATGCGGTTTTCATATGTAAAGGAAGAATGCCAGAAGTATTTCCTGAAACATATAAAAGAATTTTTACAGAGTTTTTTCCTCAGAGTGACAAGTATGAATATGGTAAAGGAATTGAAATTGAGGTTTATCCGTCTGCTGATGTCAGTAATCCGGATTATACCTGTGAAATCTGGATTGCAGTTAATGAAAAGTAATAAAAAAGTCCCCGAATTTTTGGGGACTTTTTTATTCTATTACAGTATAGTTGTCAGCAGCATTTTCTTTTGTTGCATATTCTGTAACATTAAGAACTTTAACTTTAAGCGGGTGTGTGCCCATATTTATTTCAATGATATCGCCGATTTTTACATCGTATGAAGCACGTGCGATTTTGCCGTTTACAACTATTTTTTCAGCATCACAAGCATCGTTTGCAACGGTACGGCGTTTGATTAAACGTGTTACTTTCAGATATTTATCAAGTCTCATAATTTTATCCTTTCGGGAAATTTAAAAACGGAGCAGGAAATTTCCTGCTCCGATAAGTATTACTTGTTTACAGCATCTTTAAGAGCCTTTCCAGCCTTGAAAGCAGGTGCTTTGCTGGGAGGGCAAACCATTTTTTCTTTTGTTCTTGGATTTATACAGGTTTTTTCACTTCTGTCACGAACCTCAAAAGTACCGAAACCGGTAATTGAAACCTTTTCTCCATTTACAAGAGATTCTTCAATGGAAGCGAGTATAGCCTCAAGAGCATAGGAAGCATCTTTTTTGGAGCAGTTGACCTTTTTTGCAATAGAATTAATCAGTTCAGTTTTATTCATTGATTTTATCCTCCGTATTGATAATATTTTTAGCTTTTTCCCAGTAGACATCAAGTTCTTCTATAGACAGATTTTTCATATCAAGGTTATCTGCTCGGGTCAAATCTTCTGTGACTGCAAAACGTCTGATGAATTTTTCCGTTGAGGATTTAAGAGCAATTTCTGCATCAACTCCAAGATGACGTGCAGCATTTACACATGAAAACAGCAGGTCGCCTATTTCCTCTTCAATATTCTGTCTGTCACCGGCTTCAACAGCTTTGTCAAGTTCTGTTTTTTCGGCAGTTATACAGGATATTGCATCATCGACACATCTGAAATCCATTCCGGCACGCATAGCACGCTTACCAACTTTCTGGGCTCTCATGAGTGCCGGAAGCGGTTTTGCGATGCTTGTAAGTGTATCGGTATAGGTTTCCTGTCCTTTTGTCTGCATTTTGATTGAATCCCAGTTTTTCAGAACCTCATCAGTAGAATCGGCACTGACTTCTCCGAAAACGTGTGGGTGACGTACAATAAGTTTTTTGCATATCTCATCACATACATCATTGAAATTGAAAGAGGATTTTTCTTCCTCAATTCTTGTATGGAAAACAACCTGAAGCAGAACATCTCCAAGTTCCTCACGAAGCATGGCAGAATTTTTGCAGTCAATAGCTTCAATAGTTTCGTATACTTCCTCAAGGAAATCGTTTTTTATTGATTCATGGGTTTGTTCCATATCCCATGGACATCCGCCTTCACTGCGAAGCAGTCTTACAATATCAAGCAAATCATTTATAGAATAATTATCTTTCTGCTGATATTCAACCATAAGAAAAAGCACTCCTTTTATAATACCCTAAATTCCGGAAAAAAGCAAGTAATTTTTGAAAATTCGTGCTATTTGCGGAATTTAGGGCAGTATTGTAATTATATTTGTATAATATGACAAATTATGTTTTGTCAACAAAACCTACCTTGCGGTAAACTTTTGAAAGTGTACGCTGAGAATAGCGAAGAGCCTTTTCAGCACCGGAAGTATAGCATTCCTTTAAGTATGCCTTATCCTTGCTGAGACGGTCAAATTCTGTACGTACAGGTTCTAAATGGTCGGCGACGGCTTCACCGACAGCAAGCTTGAAATCACCATATCCCTTGCCGGTAAATTCAGATTCGATAGAAGTAAAATCTTTGCCTGTTACTGTAGAGTAGATAGTCATGAGGTTATTTATGCCGTTTTTACCTTCACGGTAAACTATTTCGGCTTCGCTGTCTGTAACAGCACGCTTGAATTTGCGTATAATAGTATCCTTATCATCAAGAATCAGGATAACAGAATTGGGATTATCATCAGATTTTGACATTTTTTTGGTCGGGTCCTGTAATGACATGATTTTTGCACCGACTTCTGCAATATAAGGTTCAGGGATTGTAAAGAAATCGCCATAACGCTGATTGAATCTCTGAGCAATATTTCTTGCAAGTTCAAGATGTTGTTTCTGGTCAACTCCTACAGGTACTAAATCAGCATTATATGCAAGAATATCGGCAGCCATAAGTGATGGATAGGTAAACAGTCCGGCATTTATATCATCAGGATGACGTTGGCTTTTATCCTTGAACTGTGTCATACGTGAAAGTTCACCGAACTGGGTATTACAGCAAAGAATCCAGTTAAGCTCCGCATGGGTTTTTACATGGCTTTGAATGAAAAGAATTGATTTCTCAACATCAATACCGCAAGCCATAAGCAGGGCATATGAATTAAGAGTGTTCTGTCTGAGCTTTGCAGGTTCCTGTCGGACGGTTATAGCGTGCATATCCACAACGCAATAGATACAGTTATATTCGTCTTGAAGCGGTCCCCAGTTGCGTACAGCACCTAAATAGTTGCCCAGTGTAAAAGTACCTGTCGGCTGAATACCACTGAAAATAAGCTTTTTATTTTCCATTTGAAATGATGCTCCTTGTGAAATTATCTGTTTTTGCGTGCCTCAGCGGCATCTTTGAGCTGACAGCTTCTGAGTTCATTGAGAACACGCTGATAAAGAACATAAACAGCACGTTTTTCTGGTTCTGTTTCAGGAATGAGACCGGGACGGAATTCAATTTTGTATACTCCGCCTTTTGTTAGCAGGAATACATAGTGTGACTTTCCACGTGGAAGGTCAAACATTGTAGTTTTTTCGCCTTTCTGAAGAAGTACTCCTGCATTTGCAACAAGATTATGAGCGGCCTGAACAAGATTTCTGTATTTCTGGGAAGCACCTGTATATTCTCCTCCGTTGTTGAAATAAAGATTGGCTGCACCGTTTATAAAGCATACCATGGTAGTAAGAACATTGTTAGGCATGGGAATATCAATTACAATGCCATAAACATCGTTTCTTTTAAAGTTTCCCTGAAAGAATCCTACAGGGAAGTTGAGTGCCTGACTTCTTGTCATCAGGTATTTCTGAGTAACGGGATATCTGTCTGTAGTTGCCATAGTTAAAAATTCCTTTCAAAATTAGTAGTTTTTAAATTTTGTGTATTAATCAAGAATTTCTCTTGTCATACGTGCAAGAATTTCCATACCTTTTTCAATCTGTTCATTTGTGGGTGTAGAGTAATTAAGGCGGAAAGAATGACTTGTTTCGTTTTCGTCAATACTGAATGAATTTCCGGGAACAACAGCTATTTTATATTCCTGAACAGCCTTTTTGCAGAAATCGTTCATATTGCAGTCATCAGGAAGGGTACACCATATGAATAAACCGCCCTCCGGCTTTATATAGCTGATTTTCTTGGAAAATCCGTTGTCAATGTAACTGCACATAAGTTCGCTTTTATTTCTGTAGATTTCACGCAGTTTATTGAAATGTGTTTCACGGTCAACGGTTGTCATAAAGCGGTATGAAACAACCTGAGCCCATATATTTGAATGAACGTCGGAAACCTGCTTGCATACGATAATTTTCTGGATAATCGGAGCAGGAGCAGAAACAAAGCCTGTCCGGAAACCGGAAGAAATAAGCTTTGAAAAAGTGCTTGAATAAATTACTCTGCCTTCTGTATCGAGACTTTTGATTGACGGAATATTTTCACCTGTGAATCTCAGTTCACCATATGGGTCGTCCTCAAGAATTATAAAGTCATACTTACAGGCAAGTTCATAGACTGCTTTACGCTTTTCAAATGACATTGTGCGTCCTGTAGGATTCTGGAAATTTGGAATCAGATACAGAATTTTTACATTTTGCTGAGTTTTCAGCTCATTTTCAAGCTTTTCGAGATTTATGCCGTCGTCGTCCATATCAACGCCCACAAGATTTACGTTATATGAACGGAATGCATTAAGTGAACCTATAAAGCTTGGCGATTCGCAAAGAAGAGTATCGCCTTCATTGAGTAAGACTTTACATGAAAGTTCATTGGTCTGCTGTCCTCCTGATGTAATGATTAAATCGTCAGATTCAGGATTAAAGCATTTTTTACTTCCCAGCCAGCTTTTAAGAAATTCACGCAGGGGAGTATATCCTTCAGTTATACTGTACTGGAGAGCAAGAATAGGGTCATCTCTTAGCAATTCAGCCGAAATTTCAGCAATCTGTTCTTTCGGGAAAGCTTCCGGAGCAGGATTTCCGGCAGCAAAGGAAATAACATCAGGGTCAGAGGTAAATTTTAAAATTTCTCTTATGGCAGAGGCTTTAAGTCCGCTGACCTTATCGGAAAATTTATATTCCATTTAGTACCAGCCTTTCTGTTATAATTTTAAACAAATTCAATTATTATTTGTTATCTTATATTATAACACATATTTTTAATTTCTGCAACATATTATTAAAAAAAAATCAAATTTGAGACGGTGATTTATTGAAAAAGCAAAATTTTATAAAAGGTTCAGTAATCCTGATGGCTTCGGCAGTCATTTCAAAGGCGTTTGGTGCACTTTTTAAAATTCCGCTTACAAATATGCTCGGCGGAGTTGGTATGAGTTATTTCAGTTGTGCATACAGTCTTTTTATGCCGGTTTATGCCCTTACTGTTACCGGATTGTCATCTGCCGTTGCAAGAATGGTTGCAAAAAGTGCGGCTTTGGGAATGTATGATAATATAAAAAGAATACGCAGAACAGCTCTGTTTATATTTTCAGCTTTTGGACTTGTCGGAAGTGCGGCGATTTTTCTGCTTGCCAGACCGTTCAGTGAGTTTTCGTCCGGAAATACGGAAGCATCAATAGCAGTTGCAATGATAGCACCGTCAGTATTCTTTGGATGTGTTACTGCTGTCGAGCGTGGATATTATGAGGGAATGAGCAATATGTATCCTACTGCAATTTCGCAGGCAGCAGAGGGTATAATCAAAGTCGGAGCGGGTCTTCTGTTTTGTCAGTATGTTAATATTCACGGCAGGGAAATAATGGCATATTTCCCTGAAATAAGTGATATAAGAGCAATAGCGGCGGCGGCGGGTATACTTGGCGTAACTGTTTCATCGTTGGGGGCAATGCTTTTTTTTGCTGTTATGAGTATGTTCAGGAAAAAACATTCCGGTGGGGAAAGCACAGTTATGAGCCATCGTGAAATTTCCGGAGAACTTATAACAACTGCTCTTCCGACCGGAATAAGTGCAGTTGTTACAAATTTAACGGC
>ERZ777011.3162-NODE-3162-length-11025-cov-58.418323_pt1 | contig 11025 bp, 10 predicted proteins | sample MGYA00374964_ERZ777011 | MGnify/ENA primary metagenome ERZ777011 (study PRJEB29310, sample SAMD00008975) | mouse gut metagenome | study: EMG produced TPA metagenomics assembly of the Metagenome analysis of fecal microbiota from mouse which was promoted...
AATTCATGCAGGCGGCATGGGTGTCGGACATGGCGATGAAGCCGTTGTTGAACTTGTATTTATAGTTGCCTTCGACAACAAAACGGTTCTGAACAGTCTCTTTCCCGTCCACGAGGTTACGCTCCGAGATAATGGAAATCGGAAATCCATAGACCTCGCCGATACGCTGATACTGTCCGTGCGTGTCGGTACGTTGCGCCAATCCTTGGAGGTGGATACCCATGTTCTTCTCATCGGAGAGGTTGCAGGTGTCAATGGTGAGATTGTTCAGAGGATTGCCGTCCTTGTCTCTCCTGACAACTGCCTCATAGCGGGCGACATCAGCCTTCATCCTCTCGATTGCCGCCTCGTTGTTGGCAATATCGTGGGTGACTGTCTGATAACGGAATCTGGAATCGGAGATGCCCTTATTATGCGCCTTGCGACCGCTTTCAAGTGCCGCTATGCGCTTTTCGAGCTTCGCCTTTTCCAACAGGTCTGTGTTGCCGGACAGAATCGCCATATATTCCGAAAAATTCATGCCGTTCTTCTCATCCATTGCTCCCTCATCGATGGTTCTCGCTCCGAGCGCGCCGGATTTGAGCTGTGCAATGAATGTCGCCTTGCAGTGGAGAAGATTGAACTTGTAGGAGTCCAAAGATTTCTCAACCGCATAGATTATCACATCCACCTTGTTGTCGGCATAAAGTTTGGCTACCTCGTTACCGGCACGGATAGCGCGGCCTTCACGCTGCTCCAGATCGCTTGGGCGCCAGGGACATTCCAGCTCATGAACCGCGACAGCCCGGCGTTGGGCGTTTACGCCTGTTCCGAGCATACTTGTCGAACCGAACAGAACACGGACATCGCCGTCATTCATAGCCTGAATGACAGCCTTTCTTGACCTTTCGGTTTTACACTCCTGTATAAACCTAATCTCATGCGCCGGAATACCGTAGTACTCAATCAGCTTGCGCTTGATTTCAGAATAGATATTCCACTCGCCGGGCTTATATGTCGATAAATCGCTGAACACAAACTGTGTCCCTTTCTGCTCGTCATATCTGCGGTAATACTCGGCTATCATACGGGCGCAGTGGCTGGCCTTGTTGTTCGGGTCATCTCCATATTCAGGGTCAATCATACGCATATCGAGTGCCATTTTGCGGGCATAGTCCGTGGCGATAAGCATCTTCGCCTTCTCTTCGGTTTCAGACAACGGCGCTCTGCCGAGGATTGTGGCATTGCCTGTTTTGGCAAATTCCATCAGCTTCTGTATGAACTCTTCCTGCGCCGGGGTCGGAGGAATATTGTGGAGTATCTCATGCTTATGCGGACGGTCAACCCCCACATCCTCTGCCGTGCGGTAGTCTGTTATCTCGTTATAGAACGCAGCCAACTCCGGCACCTTGATAAAGTACCTGAAACGCTCCTTCTGCACAATATTATTCGTGACATTAAACTCGAAGTCCGTGGTCTTTTTAGCGAAGATTGCGGCCCACGCATCGAAGCATCCGTATTACCCGTTCCAGCGGAGAGAGGTGGACGCTTCGGGGGCAAAGGTACAAATCAAGCGAGACCCTGCGGATAACAAATTCCATCTCCATGTCAATGGCACCCGGATATTCCAATGGCTCAAAGACCAATGGCAACGGCTGACACAGACGGTAAAGCACGGCTTCGGAATTAAATAATGCAATGAGGGAGCCATAGGCAAAATACTTGTGGCTCCCTTTTTTAATATGATTTTGAGAGATATTGATATTGCAAGATTGCTTAAAGATTATTATTACTGTCCGCTAAACTTTTGAGGTCAACTGAAAATTAGGGCTGACTCCTGCAAACGGAATCAGCCCTAATTTTCAGTTGACCTCAAAAGTTTAGCGGACAGTAATATATTCGGATAATACGTATTGTTCCAAATTAATAAATAACTTTCTTTACTGAGCCGTCTGAATATATGATGATATTTAGTCCTTTTTGCAGATGCGTTTGGAGTTGACTGTTTATATCGAATATTTTTGTAATGCTTACGCTCTCAGCGGTGATAACAGGAGATAATGCCGCATTCTCATCATATTCCGTTATCTCAAAGAAATTTTTCCAAACTTCGGCCATTTGATATGTTCCAACGCATCCTTTAGGTACATATAGGGTCGCTTCAACAAATACAATATTGCTGAAATTTGAATATTCAGATTTAAAGGATGGAGGAACGCTACTGTCACAAATTATTTTTCTCAAATTATTGCAACCAGAGAAAGAAGATACATTTTCTACATTCTTAGGTAGTTTGATTTCAGATAGTTCTCTTAGATTACGCAGAGCTATTAGTGTCGTAACCATCGAGCCAATTTCCAATTTTTTCACTGGTGTGTAGTCAAACATAGCTCCCGATGAACTGTAGTTAGATGCAACTTGGAAATTTCGACCGATATATAAATACTCTATGGGAGAATCGCAGAACATTGCATAGTTGACACTTCCTCCAGTGCCACCTCCCGTCTCGGTAGAACCTCTACCCGATGTATAGATTACAGTTTCTTCGCCATCTTCAAAAATTACAGACTTCAAACTACTGCAATTATTAAAAGCGCCGTTTCTGAGCGTTTTAACTGATTGAGGAATAATCAAAGATGTTATTTTTGATGCGCCGGATAATAAATAATTATCAAATTCAGTTACTGTTGAGCCAATCTTAATTTCTGTTGCATTTGACAAGTCTTCAAAAGCTGGATTCCATGGCCAATGGTCAATATTTCTACCTATATAGAGATATTCAATCGGACAATTCACAAAGTATACGGGAACATTACCCGAGGAACTATAAAAGTCCAAAACATCCGTCCCATCTGAAATTGTCAACTTTGTAAGAGATTGACAATTATCAAATGAATGTTCATAAAGAGTCTTTACCGAAGCAGGAATCACTATTTCCCTGATAGTTGAGCCGTAAAAAGCATAACTACCTATTGATGAGATATTATCACCAAGTTTTACCGTTGTTACTGCCGAATTATAGAAGCATTGATAATCAATTGAAGTGATTTGGAATTTCTTGCCTCTATAATCTACTTCATCTGGTATGACGATGTCTCCTGAATACACATTTTCACCTCCGACAACTTTTAATTTTAGATTATCGATTGATGTTATTTGATAAAAAATACCATCAATCTCCAAATCATATTTTTCTGGAGTTGCAGAATTGGACAAAACGTTGTTTTTAACAACATTGATGTTGAGATTAAGTGGGGCGGCTTGGATAAAGCCTTTCAATGTGCCTACTAAGATACACATAATAAGCCCCACGATTTTAACTGCCTTATTCATCAAATTGGATTATTTATTTCCTTAAGTAGTGATATTATTTTTTTCAAATCATCTTCAAAATGAGGATAGGAACATAGTCCTGAAGCAAGTCCACCATTTGCCCGCAAATAAATAGAGTCATCTAAATTATTCTCTATAAATTGGCAAACGCAATCTTCGATATTTTGACGGTTTTTAGTGCTTGATAAAAACCATGAATCGAACTTCTCTTCAAAATACGATTGTAAGTAAATTGTATCAGAGATTTTCTTAATCATATGTTAGCTGTACCGCAAGGCTCACAATGCAGCGTTGATGAATAAAAAAGCGTGAGAGCCATACTTGTTGCTCGCTCCACTCGTTGAGGCTCTGGAATTGCCCGGTATAGTTGAACGAGCAAACTTGCAGAAGCCTCACGCAGAATATGATATGCATTAATAGGCAACACTCTCGAGTTGGCTATCAATGGAATATACATATCCACAAGGCATCTACTGTTTGCCACATTCTTGACTATACCAAAGAAATTTTCCAGATTTCGGGGTATAGAATACAAGAAAACACCAAATAAGATAACTGTGCTTATTATTAGGCGTTTACGACATTGTGATTTGCTTCGATTTTTCTGTATTTGGGGCGATTTTCGCAAAAAGTACACCTTTTGTACCCCTGATTCTCAACCTTCTGTGGGAGTGAATTGTTAAGGACTGTAAACGGCGATTTTCAAATTCTTCCTTCCCAAATTATCTTTGCGCAAAATTTTAGATTTATGGCAAAATTAGAAAATCGCAAAAAACAAAATCCAAAGCTCCAGCAATCGGAATTGAGCGACGGTCGTGCCAGTCTCTACCTTGAATACTATCTTGGCAGGACGGAGACACCGGTGCTTGATGAGGACGGCAAGCAGGTATTATACACAGATGGAGCAATGGCGGGGAAGCCCAAATACAAAATCAAGCATTCCCGAAAAAAAGAGATTCTCAATCTCTATATATGGCTGCATCCGCGCAATCAGCAGGAGAGAGTCCAGAATCGCAACACCCTTGACCTCGCCGAGAAAATCAGATTCGAGCGAGAACAGACATTCCTCGAAGACCGTGAGGGCTACCGATTGAGAAAGGAAATGGACGAGGACTTTCTTGAATTCTGCAACGAGTTCATCAAGTCGCCGTCACTGACAAAATACACCCGCATAACACTCAAGCACGGTCTTCAAAAGTTCAAGGATTTCCTGGCGTCAACTCCGAGATACTCCCTATATAAGAACAATCTTAAAATGACGCAACTGACCAATGAAATGGTTGCGGCATACGTCGAGTACCTTAAAGAAAACGGAACAGGGGACGGTCCGAAGATCTATTTCCGTATGTACAAGAGAATGGTAACCGCTGCCGTTGACCGTGATCTGATAAAGAAAAATCCCTGTCGCGGGTTCGTGATAAAGAATGATAACATGACGCTTCAGAAGGATATTCTTCTTCCGGAAGAAATCCATAAGCTGGTCGCGACACACTTTGAGGGTGAGAGAACGGAGATACACCGCGCCTTTATCTTCGGTCTTTACACCGGAGCGCGTTGGTGCGACACAAGCCAACTCACCTATCGCAATGTGGACTATACCACGAAAACGCTCCCTAAAGTAGAATTGGGGATTACGTACTACAGGCATTCCCTGACCTTTCTTGCCTGAATTTGTCTTCAAAAAGCGGACAATATTAGTAGATTCCACGCTCCCAGCGTCCATTGGTAGAGTTGGTCGGTTCCCTGATTCCAGTATACGCCAAATAGCGATAAAGAGTACCACGAGCGACTTTGATCTTTTTCGCGATATTAGGCACAGAGATACCTTCCTGCAACTTACGAACAATATATTGGTGTTTTGCAACGCATATTTCGTTGAGTTTATTGTTCCTTCTACCTTTTCCGCGCCCTATGGCTTTGCCTTCTGATTTGAGACGCGCAAGTGCTTCCTTGGTACGTTGGGATATGAGGTTTCGTTCAATTTCGGCAGACAATCCGAAGGCAAATGCAAGCACCTTTGACTGAATGTCATCGCCGAGACGATAATTGTCTTTGATTGTCCAAACCTTTGCCTCTTTTGTCATACAGATATTGAGTATCTCCATAATCATAAAGAGGTTTCGTCCAAGACGCGACAGCTCCGCACAGATAATCAAATCGTCCTTTTTGATGCGTTTGAGTAGAGCACCAAGCTGTCGCTTGTTATAGGCTTTAGTGCCAGAAATTGTTTCCTCAATCCAACCGTCGATGGTCAGATTCTCGCGCTCACAGAAGTTATTTATCTCGAAACGCTGGTTCTCGACAGTTTGTTTGTCGGAACTTACTCTTATATAGCCGTATATCATTTATGTATTAAGATTTTTTCGTAACTTTGTAACATAATATACAACCAAATGAACGTATATCGGACTTAATACCATGAGTAAATTAAGCAAACTTTATGAGCTTCGTCGCCTCTCACAAGAGTTCGGCATGGAATGGACTGAAAAGCAAGAGCGACAGCTTGAAGCCGAGGAAGAGCATCTAATCAAGAATGAGGTGCTCCCGGTCGTGAGCAAAAGTATTGAGCCGGCTCTTTCGCAGGTTGAACGTGAACTTGTGCTCGTGGTGGACTATGTGCCCGGCACACCTCTGAAAGTAAGTCTGTCGCGTAAACGTAATTTATTCGATGCCCTCGAAGATGTGGTCGAGATTAAACCCGATCCCGAAGTCGAGCACACTGAGAAGAAGAAAGGAGGCAAGAAGGTCGTTACAAATCCACGCACTCGTCTAAGAATAACCATGCCTGACGGCTTGATCATTGAAGAACGTACCGCATGGCAATCTTTACAAAAATTCATCCTGCGAGTAGGAGTGGAGAGAGTTCGCGCTGTCGGACTAATTGCCAACAAGATTCCCCTCGTCAGCAATACAGTAGACAAAAAGTATAAGACAGCCCAGAAGCCCCTCGGCAACGGCTGGCTCCTTATGACCTGTTCCGACACAGCCACCAAGCGCAAACAAATCCTCGCCATCGCTGAGGCTTTAGGCCTTAGTATAAATGTCGAAATAGTATCATAACTTCATATGTCCACTTGGCTCAAACCGACAACTCCAAATGATGTCTTTACACCGGCATCCATTGCTCAAAAGAATTATCTTAAAAGAGAGTGTCACATAAGTCGTTTAGAGAGTTCTCTTAAAACGACCGTAACGCAATTAATTATTTATGGCTGTTCGGGAAGTGGAAAAACTGCATTAATCATTAATGAGCTAAACAGATTGAAAACCACTTTTGTCAAGAGCCAGTGTTCATCGGATTCTACTTATGCTTCATTGGCATTAAGAAGTTTTGATGCTTTGGCTTTTTATTATCTAAGAAGTTATAATTATATATGTTATGCACTCTGACCATGATGAGGTTATTATTATTAATCCTCAGGCACCTATTCATATAGAAGAGTATGAATTTTCAAATAGATATTATGGACAATCGTGATTATATGAGGGTATTTGGCGAATGGCTTTGCTCCATCGCTCCAAACCATATGGTGAAATCTATGCTACATGGTTCTATGAGCACTATGTATCAGCGAGATTATATCATTGTAACCAATCTGTGTAATGGCTTTTTATACCTTCCTGAAATATCAATGTCCAATATAGATGGAGCAATAGAACGTTATAAGGAAATTAATAAATCTGCTTTAGAGGCTTCTCCACTATCTGATGAGATAAAGAAAGAAATTTCAAGTCAAATAGATCTGAACGCAGAAGACTTAAAACAACAATGGATTAGTATTCTCTGCAATAAGGGTGTTAGGATAAATCTGTAAAACACAAAGTAGCCTGTAGTTATGAGAACTGAATGGATAAAAGCCTCAATGACTCAACTCTTCGTATTATTCCTGTTTATAGCGTTAAATTCGGAAATTATGGGTTGGTTTGATCAATATGTTTTACCAACTCTTTCAAGAGTGAACGAAGGACTTTTCGCCTCAATAATTTTTGGGATGATGTGCTTGCCTATGATAATCTTTTGGTTTTATAGGTTTAGACGTCATTATTATGTAAAGCCATTATATATCTTGGGGTGCTTAAGCTTATCAACAGTATATTGGTTTTACAGGCTCTTCACAGACCGATATATCATAACTGGATCTGAAATTTTTTACATAGGATTTTCTGATATCATCTTTGGGGGATTATTCATATTTGGTATGGTATCTCTTTTCGTTGATGTCATTGAATTAGATGCTCCCACTCAGATCAAAACTCAAACTGTAGATATAGATTCCCTGTTATTAGAAGATAGGCCGATTACTAAAAGAGATCAAGATAGACTTGGATTCGGCGATGAAGTCGATACGTTGTATCAACGTATTATAGAAAGAGAGACAACAACCGCATTAAGCATCGGTATAAATGCAAGATGGGGTGATGGAAAGTCCTCATTTATTAATATTCTAGAGGAAAAATTCATACATAATAAAGATCGTTTTATCGTAATTCGATTTAATCCTCGCTATTCAACCAATGATACAATTCAGTCTGCGTTCTTTGAGATATTATACTCTGAATTAAGTAAATATGATTCAAGATTTAGGAGTTCATTCAATGATTATCTTAGAGTAATTGATGTAATGACTGATAATAAATACTTATCGGCTTTATTCCAGACATCAACGTTATTTAACCGAGATAGTGAAAAATCAAGGATTAATGAAGCAATAAAGCGTTTAAAAAAACGCATTATTGTTATCATCGAAGATTTGGATCGTTTGACAGGAGATGAGATTGTTGAAGTATTTAAATTAATTGATGGTAATGCAGCATTCGAAAATCTAATCTTCATCAGCGCTTATGACAAGAGACGTATCAATTCACTTTTAGAGTCAACGGATGAATGGACAGCCTTCTCCGATAAGTTCTTCACATGGGAACACCCTCTTCCATTACGATCATCACAACTGTTATTAGATTTCCTGATTCCAAACTTAACAAGCGGTCTTACATTTAATGATGAGGAGATAGAAGAAATCAAAAGTTCAATAATGGCAAACTCCTCATTCTATACAATCTATCTCAAAAATTTAAGAGATGTCAAACGGTATATAAACTTAGTTAAACCTTCTCTCAAGAGAATCTATAAGGAAGTAAGACTAAGGGATTTCTTGCTTATAGAATTGGTTAGATATAGGTATCCGGATGAACATAGAGTTTTGTATGAACAGAATTCCCACAAAGATAGCGAAACAAATTTTGAACGGAAAATAACTATTGACGGACTTGAAGACCAATATAAATCAAAAGATATTCTGAAAGTTTTATTCCCTGCTGATGGAAATAATTCCTATCGATCCATTAATTCGGTTGGTGGCTTCTCGATATACTTTCAAGAACACTTATTTGAGCGTGTAAGCAATGAAAAATTAAGCTCAATGTTTAAAAATGAGGAAGATTATAGAGTGCTTATCAATGAAGTCTTAAACAATCAATGGTGGAATCAGCTTAGTGAATATCTTGGCTCTCTCAATACTCTTTCCTTGCAAAGTTGGGATGTCGTGGTTAGATATATTGATATATATATCTATCTTAGTACACATTATAACGAAACGTTATACTCAATTCTCAATGTTGGTGTTCTTCTTGAAAAAAAGGTTACAGATAGGCTCTGTAAGAAATTTGAGATTTCTATGGAGGACTATAAATCTACTCTGTATGACAAGTTGATAGGTAGTAATAATGAATATCCCTATGAAATTGTGAAACAGCAGCTATGGGCATATAAGAGCGGTGAAATAAGACAAGAACTGATTTTCAATGAAGATCAGTTACTAATCATACTTAAAAATTCACTTAAAGATTTGATTAAAAATAGCCCTGGCTATACACCATTGCATAATAATATTCTTAGAGCTTGCATATCATTTATTGATCCATCGAGTAAAAAGGTTACCCTTGATGCGGAAGCATGTGAAATGGTTTTGCATGCCATTGAAAGTAAGCCGGATGAATATATCAAAGATTTTGTTTTTCTTGCAGGTGTTTCGTCTTCTCCTGATTGGAATAGTATTACCTGCGATCCATTCTGGAGACAAATATTCCTAAGTGCAGAAAATATAAAAGACTTTATATTCAATGAAAAGTTGGATAGCTTAACCAATATAGAACGAGTGCGAAACTTTTGGTTACTTTTCGAAGCGAATAATTATGAACCAATTGAATTTCAAAATCAGGGCCCTGTCCAAGCTAAGATTGATTCCAATCTTGTAACTGAACGTAAGCTTTTGGACGATATTTTAAATATAGAATCCGTCATCAATTCAATAACTATTTCAAAGGATAGTTTTGTCGATACTTACAGAGTTCTAAAAGACTCTTTAGAACAATTATCCTCCAGTACTCTTTACATAAAGAAAAATGGAGACGTAAGAAAATCTATTCTAAAAAAAAGAGAAGAATTAAAACTTCTCAGAAATTCTGAACCATTGGAAATTACTCCAGAGATTCTTGGCAAGATAAAACTCTTTGATGATTATCTTAATGAGCACCTAAGACATTGAATCCGAAATATCAGTTATGGAAAAAGGACAGATTATCTTATTTCAGACGCAGGGAGGCGAGACGAAGATTGAGGTTCGTCTTGCCAATGAATCCGTATGGCTTACTGCCGATCAGATGGCGGAGCTGTTTCAACGTGACCGCTCAACCATACAACGGCACGTTAAACGAATATATGAGGAGGGGGAATTAAAGCCTGATTCAACTTGTGCATTTTTTGCACAAGTTCAAACGGAGGGCAAGCGTCAGGTGGAACGTAAGATTCCCATTTATAATCTTGATATGATTATCAGCGTTGGGTATCGTGTCAACTCGCATCGAGGCGTGCTGTTTCGTCAATGGGCTACTCAAGTGCTGAAGGAGTATATGATCAAGGGATTTGCACTGAATGATGACTTGCTGAAAAATGCCGGGCAGGGGAATTACTTTGATGAGCTGCTTGCGAGAATCCGCGACATACGCAGTTCTGAGAAGGTGTTCTATCGCAAGGTGCTTGAAATTTACGCTCTCAGCATAGACTATGACCCTCGCACTTCCATTACCCAACAGTTCTTCAAGACGGTTCAGAACAAGATGCACTTTGCAGCCCACGGGCATACTGCAGCCGAAGTGATCTATGACCGGGCCAATGCCGAAAAGGATTTCATGGGTTTGACAACGTGGCGAGGAGCCATGCCAACCAAGCATGAGGCTGAGATTGCGAAGAATTATCTCTCTGAAGAGGAGGTCAACATGCTCAACCGCATTGTCAACCTATATCTCGACTTCGCCGAACTGCAAGCTAAGAGCCACGTTCCGATGTATATGAAAGACTGGATTCAGAAGCTCGACGATTTCCTAAAGCTGTCAGGTAAGGAACTGCTGAATCATGCCGGAAGGGTATCAGCCGAAGTTGCCAAACTCAAAGCCAATGAGGAATACGACAAATTCTGCGAGCGCACCCAATATCAGCTTTCTCCAGTCGAAATTCACTTCCTTGAAGCATTCGAAGCCGAGCAAAAGAAACTCCGAGGAGGCAAGAAATAGGATTACGTTCTAATGCCGTCTATGCTTATCTACTGGCAAAGGGGGAGCTGGAAATTGAGCATTTGCGGGTCAGCGGATTTTTCCGGTGTGGGGATGATGTCGGAGTATAGTGTTATCTTTGCAAAATGAAACCAGACCAATTGC
>ERZ777011.3163-NODE-3163-length-11025-cov-2.611395_pt1 | contig 11025 bp, 9 predicted proteins | sample MGYA00374964_ERZ777011 | MGnify/ENA primary metagenome ERZ777011 (study PRJEB29310, sample SAMD00008975) | mouse gut metagenome | study: EMG produced TPA metagenomics assembly of the Metagenome analysis of fecal microbiota from mouse which was promoted...
ATTAAAAAATACTACCGTTAAATTAGCCAGCGTAGTTCTAATTTTATTATTAGTTAAATCACCTGCAGATCTTTGGAAATACTTCCTGATTATGTCGGTTTCAACTATGCTAGGATCTTTTGTATTTTGGCTTGATATTCATCGTTATGTAGGACGACCAGTAGGACATTTCTATAAATATAAGACCACCATTATTTCGATTGTAACCTTAATGATTCCTCAGATTGCTACACAGATCTATACTTCTCTTGATAAGCCAATTTTAGGTTTCTTCAGTAATTCAACGCAGGTTGCCTTTTATGATAATTCACAGCGAATTTCAAATATGGTATTAGGGGTAATTACTAGTATCTCTCTGGTAATTATGCCGAAGATGGCTAGTGAAGAAAAAGAGACCCAAAAGGTAGTTTTAAAGAAGTCTCTGGAAGCAACTACAATGCTAGGAACGTTATTTGCAGTAATTATTATGGCGAATACTAAACAGTTTGTACCTTTCTTCTTTGGTAAACAATTTATTCCAATGACACCTTTGATGTTCTTTTTTGCATTAACAATTATTATGATTCCGATGGGTGGGGTCTTTGCTAATCAATTTGCCCTTGCTAATAGAAGGGATAAAGAATATGCAATACCAGTTGTAATTGGAGCTCTAATTGAATTGATTTTAGCAACTATACTAGATCGACCATATGGAGCCGGCGGTGCTACAGTTGCAATTTTAATTACAGAATTTGTAGTGTTAATTTTACGCCTGTGGATTGTTAGAGATGACTATAATTTTAAAGATGCCTTTTGTGATGTACCTAAATATTTCCTAATTGGAATAATTACCTTGATTGCTGGCATGTTAATGCCAAATTTAATTAAGTCAAGCTTTTTAAACATGGCAATTAAGTCAATTTTGATGCTAATCATTTATGCAGGAATTATGTTTATGATGAAGTTAGACTTTAATCAAGATATGATTGAATTTGTTACTCGCTTTTTTAGAAAGATTAAAAGATAAAAATGATTCCTAAAAAAATCCATTATATTTGGGTGGGAAATAACCCTAAATCACCTTTAATTGAAGAATGCATTGCAACCTGGAAAAATAAATTACCGGATTATGAAATTATTGAATGGAATGAAAATAATTTCAACGTACATGGAAATAAGTATATTGAACAAGCCTATGAGGCCAAAAAGTGGGCATTTGTTTCTGACTATATTAGGGCCCGTGTGATTTATGAACAAGGGGGTATTTACTTAGATACAGATGTTAGAGTACTTAAGAAATTAGATCCGCTTTTGAATAATCGGGCGTTTATTGGTTTTGAAAACAATAATTACTTGTCGGCTGCTATTTTTGGTGCTGAAATGAATCATCCTTTTATGAAAGATATTCTTAATTATTACAATAATCGAGATTTTACTTTTGATAAGAATGATCAAATGGCAGGCGTAAATAGTATTTCAGTAACTGATATTTTAAAAGAAAAATACGGTTTAAAGACAGGCAATAAGGAACAAATATTAAAAGAAGGGCTCCATGTTTATCCGGATGGATTTCTGTGTAATCCAAGCAAGGATTCGTATTCCATTCACTTGTTTACTGGAACATGGATAGATGGGAAACAGTCTTTAAAACAAAAAATTGTGACTGATTTAAAGAGAAGGATATCTTGTCCAAAACAAGCTGGGATATATCAAAAATTAATACGAAAATAATGAATCAAGCAGAGTTACAAAAATTAGTAGAAGAAATTTCTTTACAGTATTTTCATGTTCCGTTTAAGCATGAAGTTAAAATCAATAATCGAATGACAACGACGGGCGGAAGATACTTTTTAAATGACCATCATATTGATATTAACGGCCATTTTTTAGAGAAAAAGTATCATGCAGATTTAATTGGAATAATTAAGCATGAGTTAACACATTATCATTTGCATTTAGCGGGTCGCGGTTATCAACATCGTAATCGTGATTTTAAGAATTTGCTTGCGGCTGTTGGAGGTAGTCGCTATACACCAGATATTGGTTTAAGACGAAGCCAAAATCGAAACTATATTTATGAATGCAAAGATTGCCATTTTAAATATCCTCGTGTTCGCAAAGTAAATACAAAAAAATATAGGTGCGGCAGATGCGGCGGAAGACTAACATTACTCAGAGAAAAGAAATAAAAAATTTGAATTTTCATTTGCTAAAAGAAAAATTATCTGGTATATTATTTAAGTACCGCGGGCGTGGCGGAATGGCAGACGCGCAAGACTAAGGATCTTGTGATCGCTTTTAGATCGTGGAAGTTCGAGTCTTCTCGCCCGCACCACTAAGAAAAGGAAGTCGCAAATGCGGCTTCCTTTTTTGTTAAAGTTATAATTAATAAAGTAGGAAAGACTATGATTAATAAGAAGACTTTTAGAATTGCTATCAGTGCTATTTTTATTGCAATCATTTTAGTTCAGACCTTTGTCCCTTATATTGGTTACATCCGTATTTTGCCGGGCTTGCCTTCAATTACAACTATTCCTTTAACAGTTGCGTTGGCCGGATGTTTAATGGGACCAGGATTTGGAGCATCAATTGGTTTATTTTGGGGATTCTTGAGTATGTTTGTTGCATATACACAGCCCGGTGACATTGTCAGCATGCTTTTATTCCGAAATATTCTTATTGCTTTAGTTCCTCGGACAGCTGCAGGTTTTATTGCGGGAATGATTGGACAAGCTGCAAAAGACGATTCAAAATTTCAAAAGACTATTGTTTATATAATCACGGGATTATGTACCTCTTTGACTAATACACTGCTTGTAGTTGGTATTACTAGTCTTTGGTACATGAGGGATCCGTCTGTTTTACTTCATTCATTAGGTCAAACTCAAAATTCAGCTCCTTTAGTTGCCATTTTAATTAGTGTTTTAGGTATTAATGGTATTGTAGAAGCAATATTTACCGCTGTTCTTACACCAGCAATTGTGATGCCTTTGAAACAAGTAATGAAAAGGAAGATAAGTTAAAATGTCGCGTAGACGCCGTCACAAAAATATTCAGTATGTAATTGCAAGAGCATTTGCAATTTGCTTTACTTTGGTAATAATTTTATCAGGCTTTTTGTACTGGCGTCAGCAAACTGTGAATAATGAGCGATTACGTCAGGCACAATTAGAAAAAGAACGATCTCTTCAAAGCAAAGAAAAGTTTATTAAAGTAGTAGCTCCAATTGCCCAAAGGACTGACAAGCCTTATGGACTCTTTCCAAGTGTTACAATCGCGCAGGCTTGTTTGGAAAGTAATTTTGGTCAAAGTGAGCTTTCTAGAAAATATAATAATTTATTTGGCGTTAAGGGAACAGATCCTAATACAAGTCGCGAGTTAACGACTTCTGAATTTGTTAATGATCATTGGGAAACCGTTACGGGGCGTTTTCGAGTTTACGATACTTATGAAGAATCAATTGAGGCACATACACGTCTATTTGTGAATGGGACTACTTGGAATAGCAACCAATATCAGCATGTTTTAGCTGCCAAAGATTATGCCACGCAAGCGCAAGCATTAGAAACAGATGGATATGCGACAGATCCAGGTTATGCAAAAAAATTAATTGATATAATTAAAGAGTTCAATTTAACACAGTATGATTAAACTAAAAACGACAATAGTTAAGTAAATGCTATTGTCGTTTTTTGTTATAATAGACAAGTCTATTTTAGCGTTTGAGTTAACAGAAAAGGAAGAAGCAATGAGCGAAGAAACAATTCTTGCAGGATTAAATCCTCAGCAGAAAAAAGCTGTGCAGTGTACTGAAGGTCCACTTTTAGTAGTTGCTGGAGCTGGTAGTGGAAAAACATCAGTTTTAACACGTCGAATTGCCTATTTAATTGAAGAAAAGGGCGTTGCGCCATGGAATGTTTTAGCCATTACTTTTACTAATAAGGCTGCAACTGAAATGAAAGAACGTGTTCAAAAGTTGTTAGGCTCAGCAGCGGATAGTGTTTGGATGTCAACTTTTCATGCTTTATGCGTGCGGATCTTGCGTCGGGACGCAGAAAAAATTGGCTACTCTAATAATTTTTCGATTGCTGATTCTGCAGAACAATTGACACTAATTAAACGAATTGAAAAGGATCTTAATATTAATCCTAAAATGTATGATCCAAAAGCAATTTTAGGTGCTATTTCGAATGGAAAAAATGATTTACTTACTCCAAAAGATTTTAAGGAGCAAGCAGCTAGTCCATTTGAAAAGATAACAGCCCAAGTGTATAGCGAATATCAACATCGCTTAAAGCGTGATCAAATTATGGATTTTGATGATTTAATTATGCAAACGCTAGTCTTGTTTAAGAAGGACAAAGAAACTTTGCATTATTATCAAAATAAATTCCGCTATATTTTAGTCGATGAGTACCAGGATACGAATGAAGCACAGTATCAACTTTGTGTTGCTCTAGCTGCTCAATATAAGAATATTTGTGTTGTTGGGGATGCAGATCAGTCGATCTATGGTTGGCGCGGAGCTAACATGGAAAATATTCTTAATTTTGAGTACGATTACCAAGATGATGAAGTTACTACTATTAAACTAGAGCAAAATTACCGCTCTACTGGCCATATTCTTGATGCAGCTAACTCGGTGATTAAGAATAATATGAAACGTAAACCTAAGAAACTTTGGACTGATAAGGGCGCTGGCGATAAAATTAATTACTACCGTGCTCAAAGTGGAAATGATGAAGCTTTGTTTATCATTTCAAAGATTAAAGAGGAAATAAAAGAACATCAAAGAGACTACAAGGATTTTGCTGTTCTTTATCGGACCAATGCTCAATCACGTAATGTCGAAGAAGTCCTAGTTAAAGCTAACATTCCGTATCGGATTGTTGGAGGACATAAGTTCTACGATCGAAAAGAAATTAAAGATATTTTGGCTTATTTAAAAGTTGTCGCAAATCCTGCGGATTCAATGAGTTTTAATCGAATTATTAATGTACCAAAACGTGGTTTGGGTCCAACTACGATGGCTAAGTTTAACGGTTTTGCTAATGATAATGACCTTACAGTAGAAGAGACTTTTAAGAATTTGAGCTTAGCACCAATTACGGGTCGCCCAGCTAGAACACTAGCTACTTTTGGAACTGCTTTAAAAGATGCAATCGAATATAGTAAGACACACGGTGTAACAGGTTTAACGGAAAAAATATTAGCGGATTTCGGTTACAAAGAAGCTTTAGAAAATGAACACACAATTGAAGCAGATACTAGATTAGAGAACTTAAATGAATTTCTGACTGTTACTAAGCGTTTTGATGATAATTATGAGCCCGAAGATGAAGATTCAACAGCTTTAGGTGATTTTCTTTCAGAGATTTCATTATTAAGTGATCAAGATGATTTAGAAAATCAAGATAACCAAGTTGCATTGATGACTCTTCATGCTGCTAAGGGACTAGAGTTTCCAGTGGTCTTCTTAGTCGGAATGGAAGAAGGACTTTTCCCACTTTCAAGAGCAGCAGAAGATCCAAGTGAGCTTGAAGAAGAACGTCGTCTGGCCTATGTAGGAATTACGCGTGCTGAAAAGAAACTCTACATAACCAATGCTTTTTCTAGAATGATGTACGGGCGTCCGCAACGTAATCAACCATCACGCTTTATTGATGAAATTGAAGATAAAGATTTGGAATTTATTAACCCAATGCCATCTAATTCTGTCATGTCTGTTCCTTTTGCTGCTAATAGAAAGGAACAAGCAAACTCTCATGTTTACCTTCCAAAGATTAAAATTGAGGAGGCTAAGAAAGCAACTGGTGCAGTTGGAGCTGAGAAAAAGTCCTGGAATGTCGGTGACCAAGTTTCCCATAAGGCATGGGGAAAAGGTGTTGTAGTTAAAGTTAACGGTACTGGCGAAGATATGGAATTAGATATTGCCTTTGCAAGTCAAGGAGTGAAACGCCTTTTAGCTGCCTTTGCACCAATTAAAAAGATATAATGAAATAGAACAGTTTGATTTAGAGAGGGGCTAATATAATGGCAGTTTTAACTCATAGTGAGGCTTCTCAGAAAGTCGATGAATTAAGAAAAAAGCTCGATAAATGGGCAGATGATTATTATGCAAAAGACGCTCCAGTAGTTGAAGATGCAGTATATGATAAGACCTATCAGGAATTAGTAGAATTAGAAGAGCAATTTCCTGACTTAGTAACTGCTAATTCAATTACCCAAAGAGTTGGTGGAGAGATTAAAAGCGATCTTTCTAAAGTTGAACACCCCGTTCCCATGCTTTCAATGGGGGATGTTTTCTCAAAAGAAGAGCTTAAAGAATTTGACAAAAGAATTACGAAATTAGTTGGTCATCCAGTAGCTTATAATGTGGAATTAAAAATTGATGGATTATCTTTATCCTTAGAATATACTGATGGAAAATTAACACGTGCTTCTACAAGAGGAAATGGCCGTGTTGGTGAAGATGTGACAGCTAATGCCAAATTTATTAAAGATATTCCGCAAACTTTACCTGAACCTTTAACAACTGAGGTTCGTGGTGAATGCTACATGGAGAAAGAAGCATTTGCAACCTTAAATGCAGAACGTGATGAAAAAGGAGAGCAAGTTTTTGCTAATCCTCGAAATGCTGCTGCTGGTTCTTTAAGACAATTAGATGCTCGAATTACTAAAAAAAGAAATTTAAGTACTTTTATTTATACTTGGGTTAATCCACCAAGAAACATTACAAGCCAACATCAAGCAATTGATGAAATGAATCGATTAGGATTTCATACAAATCAGTCTGGGCGACGTTTTGAATCAATGGACGAAGTATTTAAGTTTATTGATGAATATACCGCTAAACGTAATGATTTAAGTTATGGAATTGATGGTATTGTTTTAAAAGTTGACGACTTAAGTTTACAAAATGAACTGGGTAATACTGTAAAAGTACCTCGCTGGGAAATTGCCTATAAGTTTCCACCCGAAGAGCAAGAGACTGTTGTTAGAGAGATTGAATGGACAGTTGGCCGAACTGGAGTAGTAACGCCTACTGCAGTAATGGATCCCGTACAGCTTGCTGGAACCATTGTATCTCGTGCGTCTTTACATAATCCAGACTATCTGAGAGAAAAAGGCGTAAGAATTGGCGATACAGTTAAATTGCATAAAGCTGGAGATATTATTCCAGAAATTTCTAGTGTCGTTTTAAGTAAGAGACCTAAAGATAGTAAACCTTATGAAATTCCAAATGTTTGTCCTTCATGCGGGGAAACTTTAGTTCATTTGCAAGATGAAGTAGCGCTTCGTTGTATTAACCCGATGTGTCCAGCTCAAGTTGAAGAAGGAATAATCCATTTTGCTTCACGTGGAGCGATGAATATCATGGGACTTGGTCCGAGAATTGTAAAACAATTAATTAATAAAGGATTTATTAATGATGTAGCTGATTTATATCACCTAACACCGGACCAACTAGGACAATTAGATCATTTTAAGGAAAAATCGATTGATAATTTATTATCTTCTATTGAAAATAGTAAGCAGAATTCTGCGGAATTGTTACTATACGGCTTAGGAATTGATCATGTTGGTGCAAAGGCCGCTAGGTTAATTTTGGAAAAATATAAAAATTTGGAAAAGGTTAGTCAATTAACAGTGCCAGAGTTAACAAGTATCGATACAATAGGAGAGACGATTGCGGAATCATTAACGGCATATTTTAATCAACCGAGCGCACAGAAACTATTACAAGAGTTGCGTGATAGTGGGTTAAATATGAAATATTTAGGAACAGTTGAAGAAGAAGCACCAGATAATTTCTTTAAGGAAAAAACAGTAGTTTTAACTGGAAAATTGTCTGCTTTTACTCGAAGTGAATTCACCAAAAAGCTTCAAGATCTTGGTGCAAAAGTCACAGGGTCAGTTTCTAAAAAGACTGATTATTTGATCTATGGAGCAGACGCAGGCTCTAAAAAAGACAAAGCTGAAAAACTTCAAGTTCCAATGTTAACTGAACAAGAAGCAATTGCAAAAATTGAAAAATAAAGAATAAGAAGGAAAAATAAATTGAAAAGATTTTTGCAAATAGCACTACTATTAGCAACTGGGTTAAGTTTAAGTGCATGTGGCAATTTAAAAAATTCTGATCTTGCTAATAACCCTACTACTTCTACAACAAAGAAAAAAAGTTATCAAACTACTAGTACCAGTAAAAATGGGTACAATGTTCTTTTAAAAGATGGAGAATATGTGACTAGTCCAATTGGAGGAACAACGGAAAATACTAGTGATAATAATGTAGATGGTCGTGCTTTAGAATCTGGGTTAATTGATTTATCTCACAATACTTTTTCAAGTAGTAAGTATGTTTTTCAAGAAGGACAAAAAATCTCTGTTGCTGATGCTACTGATTGGCTAGGGAGAAAGTCTAAGAGTAATCCAGAAGGTCTAAATGCAGAAAAAAGTAATAAAAAGAATTCGTATAATCCAATTATTTTAGATCAAATTTTAGAACAAGATTTTTTGACTAAATCTAATTCTAGTTACAAAATGGATGGTATGAGTGTTGGGCTAGCTCTTAACTCGGTTGATTACTACCAAAAAGTTAAAGATGGTCCCCAATATCATAAAGATATTTCTCGTGCAGAACAGGAGACTTTTGGTAAAGAAGCAGCTAATAAATTAGTTTCGTATTTACGTAAAAAGAAGGGATTAAAAGATATCCCAATTTTGGTTGGACTTTTTAGTAAAACCAGTAAAGATTCTCTTGTAGGTGGAAATTACTTTGCATATGGAATTGCTAATGCAAATAGTAGTAAAATAAATGATTGGAAAACAGTCAATAATCGTAGTCAAGTGCTACCGACTGTTGGAAGTGAAAAAGCAATCAATTCTACTGATGCAGCTTCATTTAGTGATTTTAAAGCAGCTATTCAAGGTTACTTCCCTAATATTAGTGGGGTAACAGCGACTGTTCATTATCAAAATAAAACTTTGACACAAATGAACATTACTGTAACTACACAATTCTTTGGTTATGCGCAGATTGAGAGTTTCTCAAGACTTGTATTGTCAGCTGCTAAGAAGTACTTACCTAAGGATGCACCAATAGAAATTAAGATTAATTCTGTTAATGATACGCAGGCATTAATCGCTAAGAATTCCGCAGACGATAGTTATTATGTCCACGTCTTTGGCGGTGAATAGGAGGCAAACGGTGAAAATTACAAAAGATGAAATCAATCACGTTGCAGCACTATCTCGACTTGAGTTTGGTGAAGACGAAATTGATAAGTTTACTGAACAAATGGGTGACATTATCAATATGGCACATCAATTAGCCGAAGTTGATACTGAAGGAGTTCCTGAAACTGTTCAAGTTGTTGATCGAGAGACTGACTTTAGAGAAGACAAGCCTGAACATTGGGAAAGTCGCGCAGAATTAATGAAGAATGTTCCTGAAAAAGCTGATGGCTTCATTAAGGTGCCAGTAATTATTGATAAGGATGATAATGAATAATGAATTACTTAAATGAAAACATTGACTCATTAAATAAAAAATTACAAGATGGCGAAATAACAGCTGAAGACCTAGCTAAAGAAACAGTTAAAAATATTAAAGAAACAGACAAAAAGATTAATGCCTGGATTACTGTTGATGAAGACGCAAAGCCAGCAGAAAATTTAGATTTTAATAAAAATAAATTAGCTGGGATTCCTATTGCTATCAAGGATAATATCATTACTAATGGTATGAAGACTACAGCAGCTAGCCACATTCTTTACAACTATATGCCCGTTTATGATGCTACTGTAATTAGCAAATTAAAGAAGGCGCAAGCAACTTTTGTTGGTAAGACTAACATGGATGAATTTGCAATGGGTTCATCCACTGAACATTCTTACTATGGTGAAACACATAACCCATGGAACTTAGATAAAGTTCCTGGTGGTTCATCTGGTGGTTCTGCAGCTGCAGTTGCGAGCGGTGAAGTTGTTGCAGCTCTTGGATCAGATACTGGTGGTTCTATTCGTCAACCAGCTGCCTTCAATGGTATTTTTGGTATTAAACCAACCTACGGTAGAGTATCACGTTGGGGACTTATTGCTTTTGGTTCTTCCTTGGATCAAATTGGTGTAATGAGTAAGCGTGTTAAGGATTCAGCTGAAGTATTAAACGTAATTGCTGGTCCTGATGAACATGATGCAACTGTTTCTGAACAAGAAGTACCTGATTACACTAGCTTCTTAGGCCAAGATGTTAAAGGCTTACGTGTGGCTGTTCCTAAGGAATACATGGATGCTGTTGACGGTGAAATGCGCGAAGTTATCCAAAAACAAATCGATGTTTTGAAGGATGCCGGTGCAATTATTAACGAAGTTTCATTGCCACATACTAAGTATGTTGTTCCTACTTACTACATTGTTGCTTCTAGTGAAGCTTCTTCAAACCTTCAAAGATATGATGGTATTCGCTATGGCTACCGTGCAAAGGACACTAAGAACTTATTAGATGTTTATGTAAAATCAAGAAGTGAAGGCTTTGGTGACGAAGTTAAGCGTCGTATTATGCTTGGTTCTTTTGCTTTATCAGCTGGTGCATATGATGAATTCTTCAAGAAGGCTGCACAAGTTAGAACATTAATTTGCCGCGACTTTGAAAAGATTTTTGAAGAAAATGATGTTATTGTTGGACCAACTACTACTGAGCCAGCATTTGGTATTGGTGAAGAAATTTCTGATCCAATTAAGATGTACAATAATGATATTTTAACTATTTCAGCTAACTTGGCTGGTATTCCAGCAGCTAGTGTACCTGCAGGTTTAGTTGATGGTATGCCTGCTGGTCTTCAAATTATGGCTAAGCGTTTTGATGAAGGAAATGTCTTCAAGACTGCTGACTTCATTGAACGCAGCAACAAGTTTTATGAAAAAACACCAACTGGAATGGAGGATTAATTGAATGAATTTTAAATCGACTATCGGATTAGAAGTCCACTTCGAATTAAAAACAAAGAGTAAGATTTTCTCACCTTCACCAGTAACATATGG
>ERZ777011.3165-NODE-3165-length-11019-cov-2.574243_pt1 | contig 11019 bp, 13 predicted proteins | sample MGYA00374964_ERZ777011 | MGnify/ENA primary metagenome ERZ777011 (study PRJEB29310, sample SAMD00008975) | mouse gut metagenome | study: EMG produced TPA metagenomics assembly of the Metagenome analysis of fecal microbiota from mouse which was promoted...
TATCAGTAGATACTTTAATACATCCATTACCGTTTACCATACAAATATTAAGTGATTTAGCACTAACTTGGGTAACCCTAACTTCACCCACCAAAACATCTGTATTTACAATAATATTTTTTTCTCCTCTATAACCCTTACCAGTATCAACAACACTCATATTATACTTCGAACCAACTTCTAATTTATAATTAGGAATAATAAATTCCAAATCCGTTTTTCCAGCTTCTTCATTTTTAAGGTTTAAAGTAATGCTTCCTTTTATATTGTCAAGTTTACTTAAGCCTTAGGTTTTAAAATTAAAATACCCTTTTCATTTTTTACTACTTCTACTAAACCTTTAAATTCTCTACTTAATTCTATATTTAAATCTTTTAGATTATAATCATTAGTTAAACTACCATTTTTATAAACTTTATAATTTAACTCATAGTTTCCATTTTCCACTCGAAGCGGTATTTTATATAACTCATTATCAAAAACTACTTTATAAGAATCAGCTCTTACAATATTTACAAAATAAGTCTTTGTACTATTATCGCTATTAGTAACCGTTACACTTACAACATTATCTCCATAATTAAGTTTTAAATTATTGATACAATCAGTTCTTTCCCCATTAATAGTTATTATAGCACCCTCTATATTAGAAATAGCTTTAATATTAGTAGTGGCAATATTAGAATTAGCCCAAACAGTATAATTAGTAATATTACTATTAAAATCTGGACTTAAAGAACCAACACTGACCTCAATATTTTTTAATCCACCAATAATATCAGGCATCGTTGAAGGTTTTTCTCTCTTGATATTAACTGTATAAGTTCTTACCGTTCCATTTTCCGCAGTAACTTTGATTATAACTGGATTATCTCCATAATTAAGCTTTAAATCCTTAAGTGTTGTAATAGCTTCCCCATTAATCGTCACTTTAGCTTTATCACTACTTAATATAGCTTTTAAATCAATTTTATCTATATCCGATCCAACATTTACTACATAATCTTTTTTATCAGCATTAAATTTAGGATTTAAACTTCCAACACTTACTTCAATATTTTTAAGTTTATTATCACTGCTCTTAATATAACTAGAACTATTACTATTTGGTTTTTCATTTATAACATTTAATTTGTATACTGCTGTATAATTTCGACCATTATAATTAAGGGACAAAGTAATTTCTGTATTTCCTATTTTATAAGCTGTAATTTTTATCCTAGAATCCTCAACACGAACGCTAGCTACATCTTTATTACTAGATGTAGCCCTAATTTCACCCATAAGCCCTATCAAATTAAAACTTACATTTTTAGTTTTAGTATTGTATAAATTAATTGTACCACTGGCATTTGCAAGTTTAATATAGCGATTATCTTCTGTTATTCTAACTTTAGTTGTTGCCTCATATATTTTACCATTCGTAATTGTTTGTAAAATAATCTCTACATCTCCAGACTTACCCGGCTTAATTACAACATAATCACCTGTAACATAACAAGTTGCAATCTCGCCATCACTAGTTGTACAAATAAATTTATTAGGATTAATATTTCGATAAGAAAAACCTATTTTTCCGTTCAAATCACTTAAAGACATCTCATAATAATCTGTATCAAAAGTAAGATCAATGTTTTTAATTGTCTCAATATCTCCCGTATCATTAGTTATCGGACACTCTTGTTCATTAGAAAATAAATTACCAATTTTCCCTACTAGTTTAGAAGTACACCCACAACTAGTAAGTAAAGCAAGAATAATGATAATCAAAATAATTATGTATATTATAAATCGCTTTTTATTATCTTTTTCATTTTGTTCTTTGGTGTTTTCTTTCTTCTTCATAACTATGTCCTTTCTATATTTAAATTTCAAATAAACCTACGCATAACCATCATAGGCTTATTTGGAAGTTAAATTTAAACTTCCTCGATTATTTAGTTGCAGGTCCTAAATTATTAGGTGTAGTAGTTTTATCAAGTCCAGCACCAAGTTGAGTTTGGCTAGCTGTAATCTTAATATTTAATTCTACTTTACCATAAGTAGGAACATTATCATCAGCTACTTGCGTATAACCAGTACCATCATAAGTAACTTTACCATTACCTAAAGCAGTATCATTAATGTTATTAACATCTTTTTCATTTACATCAGCAGTTGTTGTATCATCATCTACTTCATAAGCCCAGTTCCAACCAATTACATAAACATCAGTACTTGAACTATTAGCTGCTAAAACTTTATCAAAAGCCTTAGTATTTAAGGCATCAGCTATTTTAGTAATATCTTTGCCTGCATAAATATAATCTGTGTTTGTAGCTGCATCAGCAACATCATTAAATAATGTTGCATATGTAGCTGTATTTGGATCATAAGCACCAGCTGCTACTTTCTTAACATAGTAGTTAATTTTACCAATTGAATCAGTACTTGTATTATCTACTACATCAATAATATAGTTAGTTTCAGGAGCAAATTTTGATAAATCAAATGCATAGAAACCAGCAGTACCAGGAGCAACAACATCTTCTTTAACACAAGCAGCTAATAATTCAGCACCAGTTTTATCTGTAATTGCATTTCCATCTGCATCTATAGGATTACCATTTACAATTTTACATGTACTAGATGCTACAACTTCAGCATTTGCAGTATTTTTATAAGAATTTGCAAATAAATCTACTGTATGTTCTCCCATACCCCATTTAGCTACTCTAGCAACATCAGCAACGTCTACTTGAGAAGTATATTTAGCATAAGTTCCACTTACAGCATAACTAGTAATAGCAACTGCTACTAATAAGCCGCCTAAAATCATATTTCTCTTCTTCATTACCTCACCTCCTTTCAAAATGTATTTTTATCTATGTAAACCCTAAGGAAGGTGTTTACCAAAATTATTTATCATCATCTTTTTTCTTAGATGATTTTTGTTTTTTAGCATTATTTTTTAAAGCTTCTTCCTTCATTTTTTTAAATTCTAAATATTCTTTATGTTCAGCTTCCCTTTGTCTTTTAGTTGAAATCATAAAACTTATCACAAAAATTAAAGTAATTCCTAGTAATATAATAATAATCGTTGTTGGTTTAGCAAGACTATCCATAATAGAGCCTAACCCTGGCATTTTCCCAACCATTATACCTTCTACATCATTAAAACTCACAAAATAATTATCTTGAGATGTATTATTATCTCCTTTAGTTATAAAGTAAGTTTCACCTTCATCTTCTTTTAAAGCCATAATTCTATGCGTTGTAACTGTTCCTGCCTCATCTCTAAAAGCTATAATATCATCAACTTTTAAAGTACTAGGATCAACTATTTTTGTAAAAATTAAATCACCTTTATGAATTTTAGTCTCCATTGATTTTGATAAAACAATAAAAGGCTTATAACCAAAAACACTAGGTACTTTATCAGGGTTAGTTTTAGACTGAATCATAATATAAATATTAGCAACTATAATTGGAACTAATACAATACAAGCTAAAATAAATAGCCAATTACTGAGTTTTTTATACCAAACTTTATTAGTTTCTTTTTCACTACTTTTTTTCATTTACTTCACCACTTCTGATAATACCCTTCTGTTTTGTAATTATAATATTTAAAAGCTTAAATTGTCAACATAATTATCGCTTTTTTTATGTGTCAATAAAATGCTTAAATAAATTATTTTACTATGCATTAAAATTAATTTGGCATTAGTTATTTACATCAGAAAATTATTACCAAAAAACATACTTGTAAATCAAAAAATCCCAAATATACTTTAAAATAACGCAATATTTACAAAAAACAAAATGTCAAAATTTATGGTAATTTAATATTGTCATGTAAATTGTCAATTTAACATTTTTGATTTATTATATTGACACATAATATTTTTGAAAAAAATGTAAATAGCATCTTCAAAAATTATTTAAAATTTTTGAAAAAAAAATAAAAACATCTTCCTCTAAAAGATGCTTTAAAATCTAAATTTTAGCTTCCATCATTATCTTATAAACATTCTTAATATTTTCCTTTTTATCATGATTCATATCAACAAAATTAAGATGCAACTGATATCCACTATCTAAACTAAATAAAAGCTCTACTTTCCCTGGTTTATAATTTATAGCACTTGTTGAAATTGAAGAATAAGGAATAATATGAATTTTTTTATAATACATAGCTAAAGTATCTCGATCAAATAAAATTAATCGCTTATTCGTAAATACAATATAATCTTTCACATTTTTATATGCGAAAACAAATTTTTCTTTACCTGATATATATTCTTTAGCATATTCTTCTAAATCTTGTTCTCTAACTTCTGTTTTAAAATCAAAATATTTAGTCAACTCTTTAAATTTTATATATGCCATTTTATTCTACCTTCTCTCTATTAATTTAGCATGAAGTACTACTTTTTCAGCATTGTTATAACAAGTAGATAAAGTTAAAATCTTATCATCAATACTAACATCAACAGCAAAATCATATAAACTTCTATTTTTAACAGTATTAATAAATTCTTGATGACTCTCTTTTGTTCCAAAACTACTAGTTAAATAATAAGTCTCTGTTGGAATTTTATATACTGAAAATACTTCCCAAACCATTTCTTCATTTAATATTTTTAGATTAATAAAATGATTACTAGTATCATTAACCCAATTTTTAGTTAAAACATTCTTTAAAGTCCCAAATAATGCTTTATCACTACCACCATGTCCATAAATAATAGAATTATCATTGAGTTTAGTTAAACTATTACGATAATCTAAATATATCCATCCCATAGCATTTTCTCTTTTATCAAAAGAATGATTAAGATAAAATTCATTATCTAACGTTTGAACAATAGGATAAGAAATAGTTGTTCCTTTTACCGTTAAATATCCTACAGTATCACTATTTATACTCCTAAGTCTTTGGAAATCTATCTGTTTCGGAGTATCCAAAGAAATTTTCTCTTCTCCTTTACAATCCAACAAATCATTTTCTACTTGAATATTTGAGTTATTAGTATTAATTATACTAGCTATGTATTCATTAACCTTTTGTGTACTTTTATTATCAACATCCCAAGATAATAGATTATAAGTAGTCCAAGAAATAGCCACAAAAGATAAAAGCATAATAAACGAACCTAAACTAAAAACCGTCTTAGCTTGTCTCCTTTGTACTCGATAATACTTTTTTAATTTTGGTAAATCTCTTTTATGAATTTTCTTCCTTTTTAACATAATTCTCCTCCTACTTATTAAAAGAAGATGACTTATCTTGCCACCTTAATCTAATTATCTAATATAACTTTCTTAGATACAAATCCCAAAATAGCAATTAAACATACTCCCATACCTACATATAATATAATACTATTCATAGTTTTAGGGTTTTCATTTATAGTTGTATCTTTTTTTACTAAAGCATTAAGCGCACTACTTATATCTTGAGCCATTCTATTAACTTTTACTTGATCTTCCTTTTTCAAATCATAAACTACTCTATTTATAGCCTCTTCTAAAGCAGCAAAACTATCTGATGTATAATCATCTTTATTTAGTTTAGCAAATTGTTCCATTACGAAATTTATTGCACTATAATCAGCAAGTTCTTCCTTATTATCGTAAACTAAAGAACCTGGCCCATTATTAACTAAATTCTCTGCTTTAACATTACTAGGAATTTCTACTGTAACTCCTGTCGGAATATTAATGCTAGTATTAGCTGCTACATCTTTATTAACCGTAATTTTGGCACCATCACTAGCATATTCTACATATTCTAAAGCCGCAGTAACATTACCAGTTACTTCCAGACTTGCTTTAACTGTTGGAACCTCAGATCCTGAATTAATATTAATTATTCCATTATCAATAATTGTACCATTGTCAATAATTATTTCATTTTTAGTTTCTTGTGTAGGAGCTGTTCCTTCATGATGTGATTCTACCGCTCTTGGTGCGTCTATTATAATATTTTTAGCAATAATTCTAGAACTATACTCGCCAAAAGTTAAATTATAAATAGCTGCGCCCGCCGAACCAGTTGAAACGAGTTTACTGTCACTAACTTCTGCAGTCCCATAATTTTGGATATTGCTAGCATGTTCCCCTGTTGAAGTCAAATTAGAGTTTTTAATAGTTATAATACTATCTTCTTCATTTTTAACACTAATAAAGTTAGAATTAATATTTAAGTTATCAATCGTTAATGTTCCATAATTTCTAATACAACTATCTGTAGGTGAACCACATATAACAGACCCATTTAAAAGTTTTACCACACTTCCTTTTTTAACATCAATAGCATAATAAGCATGAGTTAAACTTCCCTCTTTTTCCTTATTTATTGTATGCCCATTTAAATCAATTTTAATATTACCATTTGCAACTATAGCTGCTCCTTCTTTTATTACAATGTCCCTGTCTAGTCTAATATCCTCACTAAAATTTTCTTTACTTGTAATATCCCTATCAAGGATTACCTCAGCATTCGCCACCATTGGAAAACATAATATTGGTAAGATAAATAGTTTTACTAATGATTTTAAATTTTTCTTTTCCTTTACTTTTTTCATTTCTTCCACCTCTTGCCAAAATTATATCATAGCTAAATTATATATGTCAAAAGTTTTACAAACATTATATGTAAAACATTGTAAAATAAAATGTAAATAAAAAAGTAAATCATAATAATCAAAATTAATTCACTTATTTAGTTAAATATGTTAAAATATAAATGTGATTAAATATGAAATATATATTAATTAATTTAATAAAATTATATCAAGCAACACCCACTCATCTTCATAGCAGCTGTCGTTTTTACCCTACATGTAGTAACTACGCAATTGAAGCTTTAACTACTCACGGTTTATTTAAAGGCCTATATTTAACAATTAAAAGGGTATTAAATTGTAATCCTTTTAATAAAAAAAGTGGTATTGATCTTGTACCACCTAAAAAATAATCATTTTCTATAAATAAAATAAATAAAAATATCTACTATAATAAGAATTACTAAAAATGCCCCTAATATTACTGCAGCTACATAAGAGCTTACCCCACCCCAATATAAAATAATTTCTAAAAAGCATAAAAACAAACATAATACTATTCCTAAGGACATCTCTAATATTCTTCTTTTTTTATGATACCTGACTTCCTCCACTAATAACTCATCATAACTCTTTTTAGTATCTTCACCTAATAATTCTTCTAGTCTAATATCTAAAGTTTTACTAAGAGGAAGCAAAATCTCAATGCTTGGAAATCCTAAACCTCTTTCCCACTTAGATACTGTTTTATTACTAACATATAAAATTTCAGCAAGCTCACTCTGTGTCATCTTCTTTTCTTTACGTTTTTCTCCGATCAATCTTCCTATTTTTTCATTATCCATTTTCTCCACCCATTTCAATTTTACTAAATAACTTACAATTTGTAAATCTACTCTTCGACGACTCTACAATAATTGCTAAAAACTCTTGACTTCTAAAAATCTTTAGTGTAAAATTAAATAGTAACTTAAAGAAATGGAGTTGTACTCAAGAGGCTGAAGAGGGGTCCCTGCTAAGGATCTAGGTCGGCGAATGCTGGCGCGGAGGTTCAAATCCTCTCAACTCCGCCATTTAAGAAAATAAGTCCTACTTAGTAGGATTTTTTAATTTAGAATTGAAATTAACTACCAGAAAGGAAAAGAAAAATGATATCAATAACTAAAGACAACTTAACACCTATCATGGATTATTTTCATTGGTTTCATGACAGTTATATTACAGATATTAAATATGAATTTAAAAAAAATCAAATTAAGATATACATTGATATATTTTGATGGATCTTATGAAACTAATAAAACTAAATTAAAAATGGTATGTAAAAATATTTATCAATATAATTACAAAGAAAATTATATTGGTTATATTGATGAAGCATATTTAAAAATTATTAAGATAGATAATGAAAAATACATTTGTTTTGCTACTGATAAAGAAGAACCTTAATTTCTATAGTATGCAAAAATATCAAGTATGAAGAACTAAAAAACACTTCAAAATAACACCAATACTATTTTTTACTACCTAATGTATAAATAAACAATATTTCCCTTAAATATAAATAAAAGTAATATCCAAAATAACAATATCATAAAAGACTTAGGACTATAATTATCTTCATGAGTTTTCCCTTTAATAATAATAAACCCTAATTCATCCAAAAATATGCCCATACTTATCGCTAATAAATATATATATTTGTATAAAAATTAGAAATCCCAAAAAGAATAGCCGTAAATACTAATTCAAACATCCAATGATGAGTTCTAAATTTTTTTATAGTTGGACAAGGTTTATTAAATAAATATACCCACACTCTTGTAACTATAATAGTCATTAAAGTAAACATAAAAAATTTATCAGCTAAAATCAAATCAATCACCAATATAATATTATCACATTAATACTAATTTACCAAGCCAATTACAATTAAAAAGAACTTATTTTCTAAGCTCTAAATTATTAGTTTCTAAATAATTATATATTGCATCATACTCTTCCTGAGTATAAACATCTTTTATTAAATCACCTAAACCCTGTTGTTCTAAAAACTTATTAATAGGTTTAAAAGCAAAATCATCAAAATACACATTATTTTCAAAATCATAATCTGATACTTGAAAGAAAATAGACTCCCCATAACTGCATAAATAACTAACTGAATTTCCACATAAACTTAAACTAGCATATTCATTATATAAATCCCTATAAGAGTAAACAGGTTTACTATATTCATAGTTCACATCAACATATGAAAAGAAATAATATCTTCCGCAACCATCACTTTTACTTATAACTGATTCACTAGTAGTATCCACAATATACAAATCTTCTGCTTTTATCTTATATTCTTCTTCTGGTAATGCCATCTCTTCTTCTTTTACTTTTAAATCTTCATTATCAACTACATCTAATTTTTGAGTTAATGTTTCATTTTCTATAGTTTTATCATCTTCAGCAGAAATTTCTATATCACCATCAAAACCATATTGTTTTTTTAATCCTTTTAATGTTAAACCACTATCATAAGCTTCTTCTATTACTTCACTATAAGCATCTTCTCTAGATTTTCCAATATAAACAATATTTCCAGTTAAAATATCATAAATATAATTATAACCATTATCTTTTTCACTAATACTAAGACGATATCCAATAAATATCTCTTCAGCATCAACATTAGAGCATATGAATTTGGTTAACTTATTATTTAAAGTATAAGAATTTTCCTTATAACCAATTCCAGGAACCGATAAAAAACTATAACATATTGCTCCATGCATAAAATCATAAGAATAACAATTTTTTACATAATCAGTATATACCTTGCTATCTATTAGTGCGTGCAAACTAGCAGAATTACTACTATAATATTCTAAATCAGCATTACTAGGATATTTAGTATTTAAAAAATCACTTAAATTTATTATAGCAGTTTCAGGTAATAATTTACCTAATCCATATTCTCCATTATAATAATTATAATCCTCTAAGTTATAATCCGGAACAATTGTATGAGCTTCATCATCTCTATCATATCTACTAAATTCATTTCTTGCTCTATTATAATACGAAACATTTAAAACTTTACCAATAAATTCACCAGTTTTAACATCATAATAATCAGTAATAGTATTCTTACTATCACGACCTATCGAAGCCATTGCTAAATAAATATTATCACCTAATCGAATCAAATAATAGTCGCTCGTTTTTTTTATTTCATCTGTAACTTCCAAAACCTCTTGTTGGACAATCGAAACATCTGGCGCTACTTTATAATCTTCATAATCTGATGAGCAAGCACTTAAAGTAACAACCATACTAGCAGCAAGCCCTAAAGCTCCTAAATTTCTCTTTTTTAACTTATATTTTGACACAAATCCATCTCCTTATAAATGATTATATCTTATCATAACCTTAGTAAATTTGCAACAAAATAAAGTATAGATATCTAATTTTTACCAATAATATTACTAGGTGAAACATATGGAAAATAAAATCATAAAAAGAATAGAACAAGAATTCACAAAAACTCCCGATTTAATTATTAAAAAAGTAAAGCTATCTTTATTTGACACTATTTATGTAGTTTATTTAGAAACCGTAAGTTCAAGTGATAAAGTAAATGATTATATCTTAAAAAATTTAAGTTATTTAAGCGGTACTAAAAATACTAAAATAATTAACTTAGAAAGTATTTTACCGGGGCCAAATTTAAAAGAAATCAATAATCCTGATGAAATAGAATATTATATTACTAATGGTTTTACCGTAATTATTAGAAATAGTAAAATTGTGGCCATTGAGACCAAAGCTGATATTAATAGAAGTGTCGCACCACCTGATACTGAACCTGCAACTCATGGACCTAAAGATGCTTTTACCGAAAATTATCAAATAAATTTAGGCCTAGTTAAAAGAAGAATTAAATCTAATACCCTAAAAACTGATGAATATACAGTTGGCAGAAAAACAAAAACCAAAGTAGGTGTTTTATATTTTCAGGATATTGCCGAAAATGAACTTGTAAACAGTATTGAGAAGAAAATACAAAATATTGATATTGATGGTATTATTGATTCAAGTACTCTCGGTCAACTCTTAATGGATGAAAACAAAGTTCACTTTCCAACTTATGTAGCAACTGAGCGACCTGATAATGTTGCTAGAGCCCTTTTAGAGGGCAAAATTGTTTTAATGGTGGATACCTCTCCTTTTGCTATTATTATCCCAGCTTTTTTCATTGACTTTATTAATCCTGGTGTTGACCAATATGGCAAGAGTAAAAATGTTAACTTTATTAAAATTGTTCGCTTTTGCTGTTTTTTCTTATCCATGACTATGCCCGCAATATATATTGCTGTTGTTAATTATAATCAAGAAACTATTCCTACTAACTTATTAGTAAATTTTAGTATCCAACATGATGGCGTCCCCTTTCCAGCCATAATTGAATCATTCA
>ERZ777011.3166-NODE-3166-length-11015-cov-4.679015_pt1 | contig 11015 bp, 9 predicted proteins | sample MGYA00374964_ERZ777011 | MGnify/ENA primary metagenome ERZ777011 (study PRJEB29310, sample SAMD00008975) | mouse gut metagenome | study: EMG produced TPA metagenomics assembly of the Metagenome analysis of fecal microbiota from mouse which was promoted...
TGCAAAATTACCGTCTGTACGTACATTTTGCTTTAAAGTCTGAATGTCTTTCTGCATTCCCTCGATAAAGCACAACGCTTCTTTGATTTGTTCCGGAAGATATTTGAGGACGTCATCCTCCATACGATACTGCTTACTCTTGTAATCTGCTTTCATAATCTTCAACCGTGATACTTCAAGATCAAGGTCCATCCTTGCTTTAATCCTTGGATCTCCGGCACACAGAGCCTTGATTTCCGCAAATGACAGCACTGTTTCGTCTACATCTTCGCAGGATCTTACCGGGGATTTGCTGGTCATGATTTGCGAGATAAATTTCTGCTTATTCTCCACGGTCTGCCAAAGGTAACTGTCAAATGTGTTTTCCGTTACGTATCTGTAGATATGCACTTTCGGATTCTCATTGCCGCGACGGACAATTCGGCCAGCACGCTGAATCAGATCTCGCGGGCGCCACGGGCAATCCAGATCGTGTAATGCAATCAAGCGATTTTGTACATTTGTCCCGGCTCCCATCTTTTGTGTAGAGCCGATCAAGACGCGCACCTGTCCGCTCCGCACTTTTGCGAACAGCTCTTTCTTTTGTACGTCAGAGTTTGCTGAATGGATGAATGCAATCTGTTCCGGAGCCATGCCGTCAGCGATTAGCTTTTTCCGTATGTCGTCATAAATATTTGTAAATGTGGAATTAGTATCAGGATTGACCTGTTTTCCGGTCGGTGTCGAAACGTCACAAAAGATTAGTTGGGTTAGTTTATCTGCATCTCCATCACGCCATTGCTGTAAAACATTAGCTACGCACATATTAACCTTAGTTCCTGGTTCGTCTGGCAGCATTGGATTGATAAGCCGCTGATCCAGGCCCAGCTTACGTCCATCCGATGTAATCTTGAGCATGTTGTCGATGCGGGAGTCGATACCGTTATGTACACGTTCCGCTCGCTTCGATAACTCTTTGACCATTGCTTTTTGATGTTCGGTCGGCTGTGATACTATCGTATGATATTCCACTTCCGGAACAGGCAGATTAAGTTGGTCTGCTGTCTTAATATCTGCGATTTCCTTAAACATCTGCATCAGCTCTGGAAGATTGAAGAATTTTGCAAAGCGTGTCCTGGCTCTGTATCCGGTTCCTTCCGGTGCCAGTTCCAGTGATGTGATTGTTTCGCCGAATCGGGATGCCCAGCAGTCGAAATGTGCCATGCCCATAGCCTGCAGACGGTCATACTGAAGATAACGCTGGATGCTGTACATTTCCGTCATGCTGTTGCTGATCGGTGTGCCCGTAGCAAATACAATACCGCGTCCGCCTGTGATTTCGTCCAGATAGCGGCATTTTGCAAACATATCACTGGATTTTTGAGCATCCGCTGTAGAAAGACCTGCTACGTTGCGCATCTTGGTGTATAAGAAAAGATTTTTGTACATATCGCTTTCATCTACAAACATCATATCTATACCCAGTTCTTCAAACGTCACAACATCATCCTTACGGTGTCCTGCCTGCAACTTTTCCAATCGCAACTCAAGATTTTTCTTTGTGATTTCAAGCTGCTTTATGGTAAACCGCTCACCGCCGCTGTTTTTCACTCCCCGTATGCCGTCCGTGATTTCGTCGATCTGCTCGTTAATCAGGCTTTCCTGGCGTTCACGGCTTAACGGGATTTTCTCGAATTGAGAATGTCCGATAATGACAGCGTCTATATCACTGGTCGCGATTCTGGCGCAGAACTTCTTGCGATTGGCGGTCTCAAAATCTTTTTTCGTGGTCACAAGTATATTTGCAGCCGGATAAAGCCTTAAAAACTCTGATGCCATCTGCTCTGTCAGATGATTCGGAACCACAAAGATTGACTTGTGGCACAATCCAAGACGCTTCGCTTCCATTGCAGCCGCAACCATCTCGAAGCTCTTCCCCGCACCAACTTCATGGGCAAGAAGCGTGTTGCCGCCGTAAAGGATGTGTGCTATCGCATTGACCTGGTGCGGCTGCAGAGTAATTGCAGGATTGATACCAGAGAATACGATATGGGAACCGTCGTATTCGCGTGGACGTATACTGTTCATCAGCTCGTTATACTGACGCACTAGCGTTTGTCTACGCTCTGGATCTTTAAATATCCAGTCACGAAATGCATCACGTAACGCCTGCTGCTTTTGTGCTGCCAGTGTGGTCTGCTTAGCGTTTAGGACACGCTTTTCTTTTCCGTTTTCGTCTTCAATAGTATCGTAAATTCTTATGTCACGCAGATTAAGTGATTCTTCAAGTATACGGTATGCATTGGCCCTGTCAGTGCCATACGTGGTATACGCTGCTATGTTGTTGGACGGGATCGAATTTTTTGATGTAATAAACCACTGTGCTGTTGCTTTGGAATAGTTCACCTGGATTTTACTTTTCAGATTAGTCGGGGTTTGTAATGTTTCGTACATAAATTGTTGAATATACGACTTATCAATCCACGTCGCACCGATACGTACCTCGATTTCCGATGCATCAAGGTCTTTCGGCTGTGCTTTTTCAAGAGCTTCGACGTTGATCTGATATTCCGGGTTCTGTTCTGCAGCCTTTTGTGCCTGGCGGAGTTTGACACGAACATTTCCTGACAAGTATTCGTCTGCTGTCTGCCATGTTTTGACTGGATCTTTGTATATTACACCGTGCAGGTCCTTTATCAGCTCTGCTTCGTTCTTCCCGGTAAGCTGTGACATATAATTCAGATCTACGCAGGCGCGTTCGCCGATTGATACAACAAGTGCCTCTGATGCTGTATCTACGTGGGTAATGGATTTGTGCTGTTTGATAGTACGTTTCGTAAACATATCTGCCTTGCGCTGCAGTTTTCCATTATCGTCCAGTATCTCAAGGGAGCATAGCAGATAATAGGACGAGTCCTTATCAAATGCAAGGCGGTTCGCGCGGTCGTTAATCAAACCATTTTTGCGCGTATATGCATCGTACAGGCGGTTTAATGCGTCCTGTTTTGCTTTGATTTCACTGTCTGATACACATTCGTTCATCTGCAGATTAATGAGTTGATATACACAATCACGCAGTACAATCATGCCAACAACGCGGGATTTGGCAGTTGCACTTAGATCTATCTTTTTCATGACAGAGTTTTCTCTGTAATACACTTTTCCATCTACCAACGTATATGAATAGTTTTTCACATTTGGATCGGCAGGAATAATATCTGTTTCGCTGCTGCTCTTATTTTCTTCATGCACAGCAGGCTTATATTTGCCATGTATATGCGATACAGCTTCGTGTAATTGTACAGCAAGGTCCGCATCAGAAAGCGGCAGCACCGTGTATTCCGGCTTTCCGTATGGCGTGCTCCGTGATGCCTGGGTGCCAAGCACCATTTCCGGATGTGACAGGAAATAGCTGTTTACAGGAAAGCCGTCCTCATTTTCGTCTGTCTGTACCCATGCAGGAGTTTCAAGCGCTGGTGTATCGCGTTTTTGCAGGAATATAATATCAACCACAACGTCTGTGCCGGCATTGGCACGAAATGTATTTCTTGGCAGACGTACAGCACCCAGCAAATCAGCTTTTTCAGCCAGATAACTGCGCACGTCTGTACTCTGGGCATCCATTGTATAACGGCTTGTAATAAATGCCAGAATGCCGCCAGGGCGAACCAGATCAAGGGATTTTGCAATGAAATAGTTATGAATCGTAAAATTAAGACGGTTATATTCTGGATCGCTGATTTTGTACTGGCCAAACGGAACATTGCCTATGGCTACGTCAAAGAAATTAGTCGGAAAATCAGTATTTTCAAATCCGCAGATGCTTATGCGGGCTTTAGGATACAGCAGCTGCGCAATGCGTCCTGAAATGCTGTCAATCTCTACCCCATAGAGTTTTGACTTAACCATTTCTCCCGGAAGACAGCCAAAGAAATTCCCGATTCCGCATGACGGCTCCAATATATTTCCAGATACAAAGTCCATTCTGCTTAATGCTGCATAAATGGATTTAATAATCACAGGGCTTGTATAATGTGAGTTAAGCACGGAAGCCCTTGCCGATGTGTATTCCTGCTCCGTAAGTATTTCTTTCAGATTTGTGTATTCTTCCCTCCATTCTTCTTTATCCGGATCAAATGCATCCGGTATGCCGCCCCATCCCGCATATTGCGAAAGAACATGCTGTTCTTCAAGCGTAGCCGGACGGTTTTCGCTTTCGATCTGCTGCAAGACAGCGACTGCTTTGATATTCCGCCAGAATTTTTCTTTTGCCCCGCCTTCTCCGGTATGGCTGTCTAAGATGTGATAGTTTTCCGGAACGGCTGGAACCTCTTTTGACTGCGGCTGCTCTGGAACAGGTTCTATTTCGACTGTCTGAAAGTCTTCCTGTGTCTGTACCTGTGCATCCGTATCATTTGTTTCTGCCTGTTCCGGCTCCTGGGCTTCTCCGGTTTCGTGTTTTTCGGTCTGTACATCCGGTTCTGCTTTGTTTTCCTGTTCTTCTGCAGATTTCGTTTCAGCCGTGTCTTCTGTGTTTTCGCCCTGGCAGTTCTCCGCTTCGGCTGAATCATCCTTTTCATACATCTGTACGGCAAGCAGCGGATATGTTTCTGCGATAACGTCACTCTGGAGCCGGTCATGGAATACCTGCACGTCGTAGAAAAACTTCAAAAACCGCAGGTCACTGACTGACAGGGCAGCACGCTTTACAGCTTCAAACCCTTCAAGTATAGCGTTCTTCTGGTCAGAATTACGGCAGGCATTCTTGTAAGCTTCATCGTTTAAAATGAACTCTTTTATAATCGGTTTGTAAAAGTCATATACATCCTGGATAGTCTGCTGCAGTTCCTGTCCGCCAGCCGGTGCCGGCTGATTCTGATTTTTGCAACGGCTTTGGTCAACGCCGTTGCTTCTTTCCTGATTCCTGTTATGCTGTTTTTCCTTTTTTTCTTTCTCATACTGAAATACGTCTATTGCGGTCTGGTGCAGGATCAGATCTCCGGTTCTGCTGACCGCGTACCCCAGGATTTTTGTCATTGCAGGCGTGTTAAAGTCCGAAATACAGTCAAAAACTTCCTGCGAAAGAATTTTCTTAGAATCATAGCCGCAGCGGATAAGTATCATATAGCATACGCTGTATACCAGTAAATTGCAGAATTTTACACACAGGCTGTGATCGTCAAGACTCTCCAGACGGCTCCCCGCTGTGCTGGAAATGACATCACCGCCATACTTTTTCCAGAATCCTCTGGCACATTTCACGCACACTTTTCCAAACAGTTCGACAATCCCTTTGTTTTCCTCTACTCCAAAATAGTCTTCCAGATGCTTTGTTACAGCCGCAGCGTATTCATCTTTGTAATGCCACAGGGCAAGCTCACGGGCATCCCGGCGCTTTCCGGTGTCCGCTATGTCAAACACATACCGCAGCGACGGTCGTCTGCCGCTTACATTAACAAGTGCAATTCCTTTTGAACCGCGTCTTATGTACCGTCTCATGCGTTTATTCCAGATATCGAAATCCGCACATGCCGTAGCCTGCGGGCGCTGTGCATGGATCAGAAGCTGATCCGGAAAAGAATATCTGTAAAGCCGTGATGCTGTACGAAGAAAAGCTGTCCAGTTTTCGCGGTTCCTGGTAATTTCAGCCGCTGTCAGTCCTGCCATATGTACGTAATTTTCAAGTTTTGTTGCCATATATAGTCCTCCTTCCGGTTGTAAATACTGGTTTTTAATCAAACATTTAATTATATCTGCACCCGTTTCTGCCCACGGGCAGAAAAAACAAAGCTGCCCGCATATGGAAAGCTTTGTTTGAAGTAAGACTTTTATAGGGAAATGGTATCAATTACTCAATGGAATGACACACTTTTGAAAAACAGCTTCCAGCCCCGCATTCTCGCCTTTTTCTAACGAATCAATGCTTGCCTGCAGCATTTCATCACGGCATGTATGCGTTATGTCAAATAAATATCCGCATTGCAGGCACAGTTTGCGGCAAAATTCCCGTTGTGAACGTCCATTTCCCTCTCTGAAAGGATGCAGGGCGTTCAGATCTGCGTAATGAGCAGCTATTATATGTATAAATTCACTGCGGCTGTCTTTTGCACGCATACAGTCTTTGTAATAACACCGGAATACATCATCTGCATAGCCGGATATGTTCCATGCCGGACAAAACAGGCTGTTTCCTTTCGCTATATTTACGGTTCTTGTTTTCCCCGCCCAGCCGTAAAGATCCTGAAATATATGATGATGGATACGGCATAAATGCGCAAAATCAAAGCTGCCACTGATCGGATTGGCATAGAGCTGATACAGACGGATTGATACAAACCTTATCTCTGCCTCTGAAAATCTGCCTGCATCATGTATATTCATCCTGTTTTTCAGAATGCCGGTATCAGGATAGCAGTATATTTTATCAGCCATTTTTATACCCTTCTATTATTTCTTTGATTACCTGTTCTGCCGTTTTTTCACCGGCGGAAATCTTTTCAAGGTTTTCCAGTGTCCGGCTGTCCGGTGCCATATCCTCGATGGCCATTGTAGCCGCAACCTGTGCGATATTGTACTTTGCCTGTTCATCCAAATTTTTCATAAAGCATCACTCTCCTTTAGTTATCGGTCAAAACTCATGGACAAGCCTGCGACGCTGTATGCTACGCTGCTGTTATCTTTAAAATATATTATCATAACAGACTCTAATGGTTTAAATCCATTTTTCCGCATAGCAGAATCATTCATCAGATTTTGAGCAAGCCCAAAGCTGATATTAACTATTTTGTCAAGATCATAAACGATTTCTTCATCGCCAGAAGATACTAAGATTAAGTATTTCATAAGCCCCGCCTCCAATTCTGTATGAAATCAGGCAGCAGCAGGATACATTATCACCTGCTGCCTGCAGATATAAGATTATTCAAGATCCAGCCCCCAGCGTTCTTTAGCAATCTGCTGTATGGCCCTGCGGGCTGTCCAGTCCGTGTACTCCTCTGCGCATGATATGGTGTGATTGAACATGTACCGTATGCAGTCGTCTTTGCTCTGTATGGATGCTTTGATTTCCGCCGTCTTTTTCATTGCTTCGTCAAACATTGCTTTTAACAGATCCCCTTTCGATGGATACAAATCGTCAAAATGAACGCTGTGTGAGCCGAATGCATAACATTCATCGTCATGTATACAGTCCACTTCTGCATATTCTCCGGCTCTTTCATCCTTGCAGATCTTGATAACCTTTGCCTTTACCGGCATATCAGACCATGAGCCTAAAAACCATACCGGATGCCCTTCTCCCAGGAATTTTTCAACTGAGTTTTTATCCATAATGTAATTTCCCCTTTCCGTAATTATCCTCTGTATGCCTGCTCTTTGTTATGCTCTTATACGGCATCTCACACTCTGACCGGTAGCGTTCGATCAGCTTTCCCCTCGCTGCTGCAAGAGTGCTGCAGTACCAGCCCTGGTAATAATTGTCACTGCCCTTGCAGTACCAGCATACGTAAGGGTTCGGAGCTGTCCTGTGATACCCGATGACAATCTCTTTACTTTCGATCGAGCAGCCCTCTATAATTTCATAGCCCTGATTAGAGCGTGTTTCTGTATCCATAGGCGTTCCTCCTTACGTATGTATGCCGTAATATGATTTTTTAATATCATCCTGACAGTGCAGGATCAGCCCGCCGGATAATGCTGTCTTTCCGTTTTTAATTTCGCGAAACAGAAAGCTGTACGACATAAAATCATCACACAGCTCTATCTGCTCCGTATCCGACCACCGGAACCCGTCACGCAGGAAATGTACCAGCTTATGCCGAATAATGCTGTTCTGAATTGCTGCACAAAAATTACGGCGGCTTTTAAATATAAGTTTTGGCTGTCTTACGGAATTATCTATAGACAGTGTTTTCCATTCCTTCGGCCCGCTTTCAACCATACTGTTATGTACAAATGCAGCAAATTCCTCATACGGCAGAGTGACCGTTTCTTCCCATCCCATAAGGTTATACCCTTTACCATTCAGCCAGTTAAATTCAATCTCCAGTGTGCTGTCATAACTGTTTAAAAACAAGACTGTAAACGAACGGATGTCACGGACAATAATTCTTTTCTTATGCTCCAGATCTGCCAGTGCATCTCGCAGGATATAAAACCTATGCGGTGATTTTCTGCTGCGGCTGACGGTCCGAATGTCAATGCCGTATTCTTCTGCATATGCCTTGACAAGTGTGTTTCTGTCTTTCAAAATATCACACTCCTTTCTATTAAGGCACCCGCCAGCCGCAGGCTGTCCTGGCTGTTATGCACTGCCATCTGTCTGGACACGGGCTGGGAATCCTGCGCCGTCTACAGATACCGCTCCTTACCGTCGCTGCATACTGCCATAACATAAAGCTGCATTCCGCTCTCTTTTGCTTTCCTGACAACCGTTTCAGCCTGTTCCAGCACCGGAGTTCTGCAGAAATATCTGCCCTCAGATGTTGGCGATACCGGAAATTCGTATAGTTCGTAATATAGAATCTCATAATCTTCCGGAAACTTGTTCCGAATTAGTTTTTCATTTATGAGAACTTTTTCAAGCTGGTCTGAGGATTCCGGCGTGAACATGTAAGAAACAAGACTGCCTAATTCATGGTCCGGGCCTGCTTTGAAATTGGCTTCTGGCTGCAGAATACGCCTGCCTTTTTCGTAATCAGCGACGATGCTCCCGGCTGGTACTGCTGTAGCTTTGACGTGACGGTAATATTCCGGATAATCATATACATACACATTTCCGACAACCCTGTCTTTGTAAAGCGAAAGTGCTTCGACAACACGGCACTGTATGTCATCTTTATCCTTTTCTGCATAAGAGCAGAACGTATTATATTCGTGCGTCCCCTGGATAAACACATCTTTTTCATAAAGCAGGCACGTTCCGCCCGGCCTGCAGAGCCATACAAAGATCCATTCTGTGTGATACCGCTTTACGGCAGCTTCTTTAAGCACCATAATGTCATGCTCGAAATCAGACTGACAATGTTCTGCATAACGGCCTGCGGTTATCTGCATTGCTTTTAAAATATCTGTTTTTAGAGCCTTCGTTCCAGTCTTCATGTTTTTCTCCTTTAATCAAGAAAAGCAGAAGCATTCAGCTCCCGCCATTAATACATTTCAATAAATGCTCCCGCCTTTTCTACAAAAAAACAGGTTAAGCAATAGTATAAAACCATTACTTAACCTCTGCTCCGGCTGCTGACAGACTGATGCATTAAACGGCAGTGCCATAATGCGAATAATCTGCACGAATGCCGTGTACCAGGATACCGGAATGCTGCAGGATACCGGCGATTATGCTGCGATGGCACATCGTTTCGTCCGGACAGAAGCAGGCCAGGCATATACGCTTTCCCTGCCTGTCCAGGGCGGTAAGCTCTGCCATCTTTTTACGCGCTGCTGCATTCTGCATTTCTTTTAAAAACACAGGCACGTAAACATTTTTGAATGATTCTTCATTCCATCTGCCGTCTTCACGCAGCGCAAGATATTTTTTAAACAGATCCCATGACGGCGACAGCTCCGCCACCTGTTTCAATCTTCCCGAATTTTTTAATGACCTCACGATTGCCCATACTTCGTCGCAGTCTGCATAATTTATATTACGGATGTTTGTAATTGTAATCATAGTATTTCCCCCTGTGTATGTGTTTGATTTTCATACTTACACCCGTTTTTTCTGTTTGCAGAAAAAATCTGCTTTGTTTATTACGAAATAAATGTATTTAAGTATATTATTAATGCAGTTTACTATAAACGGTAAATAGTAAACTGTAAACGGTAAATAATTTACAGCTTACAGTTATATAAATAAAAACAGCCATCTGCATTAGTATACAAATGACTGTTATCTTAATATTGGCAGGTTTTATTTTAATTTTACGAATCTTCCTGAAATTTTTTCTTTTCAGAAACCGTACTGATCCATAAGCTGTCTTCGGTATTCCTTATCCCTCGTAGAACGCTCCAATTCTTCATAACGCTTTTCGTGTATCAGAAATGAATGCAATTTATTAATGCGCTCTTCACCCTGTTCCTGACCCTGTTTCCATCCCTGTTCCCGACCCCGTTCTTCAGCTTCAAGCATCATCTGATTGTGATCCAGGATGGCTTTCTCACGGGCTTCGTACTCCAGCCGTTTCACCCTGTCCTGGCTGATCAGCTGCAGACGCTCATACGCGCTTTCTATATACTGGTTTTTCTGTGCAAGCATATCGAAATCCTCCTTTCGCTCTGAATTAATGAACTTTGCCCAGAGTTCTACGTCACTGCTGTCTTCCCTAAGCTCTTTTGGAAGTTTTGGAAGCTCTATAAGATGAAACTCCATTTTGTCTGTATAAATGAAATTACGTGTATCCTCGCGGATATGGAAGCACGAGTAAAACTCCGTTTCATCCGGAAAAAGCTCAAAATCCAGAATGCTGATATTGATACACTTTTTAAATACATTATAGCTCTGGCCCGGCGAGATCTGCTCCGTATACATCTTTGACAGATAAAATAACGACCGTTCCGCCCATACTTTTAACTGCGACAGATGTATTTCTATGTCTATCTCTGCATCGTCGTTCATCAGGAGCCGTACATCTAAAATCCCCTGCTTGTCATCCTCATGCTCCCTGCGCAGGTTTGTATTGAGTATCTGTGTCTCTTTTATGTCTTCCGGATTTATTTTCAGTACCGCAGCCAGAAAACCGGTGCGTGCCTTTTCATCCGTCATAATCTCTTTAAATGCAAAGTCCACTTTGGGCTTCATTAAGAATTGTTCCATGATATTTAGTATATCTCCTTTCAATCTGTTTTTATTATATATAAAATTAAATCCGATGTACAGATTGTAATTTACCAATTACCGTTTACAATCTACAATTTACAATCCATAATTTGCAGTTTACAATTTATTATTTACAATCTACAGTTTACAGTCAGCTTTTCAGTTTTTTTGTCGCCCAGCAAACTAAAGTTCCTATCTCCCGCACAAAAACATCGAATTAAAA
>ERZ777011.3167-NODE-3167-length-11012-cov-4.897052_pt1 | contig 11012 bp, 17 predicted proteins | sample MGYA00374964_ERZ777011 | MGnify/ENA primary metagenome ERZ777011 (study PRJEB29310, sample SAMD00008975) | mouse gut metagenome | study: EMG produced TPA metagenomics assembly of the Metagenome analysis of fecal microbiota from mouse which was promoted...
TTCGCAAAAGAGCCATTTTCGCGAAAGCGCCGCGGCAGTTCCGCCAGGAACTGTTCGCGTAAAATATGCTTTTGCGAAACAGTCGGCACGCATCCCCCTAAATGTCACTGGTTACATAGATTATTAACACGTTTTCCCTGATGTCGCACTGTTTCATTTCCATGCCGCCGAACCGCCTGGAAACACCGGACGGGGCGCCACCCCCGACATACACGTCACCGGCGGAATTCCCGCGCCTGATGCTCACGTGCCGGAATTCCGGAAGGGAAAGGATCTCCAGCAGCTCTGATATCTTCATGTCATTCACCTCCCGTGTATCTTTTTCTTGACTTCATGTATTCCTTTATCACGTATGTCCCCGAGTCGCACAGCACACGGAACCAGTCAAACCGTTCCCTGCGCGCGTACATCAGCAGGTCACAGTAGTTCAGTACGTCGTTATCGTCGCAGAAATCCAGCATCTCCCCTATTGCCTTGTACTTGTCGATTGCAAGCCCTATGATGTCGGCATAGTCTGCACCCCCGAAACAGTGCACGTCATCCGTGGAATACTGCGCCTTGTCCGGGTTGTCCAGGTGGCACAGGTACCTTGCATAGCCGCGCAGCGACTGCACCGCCTCACAGCCGACGCCCCCGATCTGGTCAAACACCTCCTGTGCCTGTTCCCTTGTCTTGACGCCCTCAAACATAATCATCACGTGATGGTGTGGTTTTTTCCCTTCACCTGTCGGATTGATGTCCCTGTCATGCAGCGGACTGACGAAACAGGGGATCTTTAATTCCCCCGCAATGGAGAGCCAGTCAGGCAGCGCGCTCTCCGGATAGACCACCGTTGCATAGTTCCTTGTTCGCCCGGAACCACGGGACTTTGTTTCGCTCATTCTTATCAACTCCCTAAATTTGTATGTTTTTACTAGGAATCCGCAGTCTGCAGTACCAGAGTCTTTGTATATAATGAATAAAAAAGTGGTGTGTGAACAATGAACACCCATGGGCACAGTCGTAGTGCGTGCCCATGGGAGCCGTCCCACAGGCTAATCGACATATGAACTGTCATTCATACGTCCTGGAGATGGAACCCCGGGGCAGGATGTCTTTCCCGGCCGGGGAAAAAGGGCATTTATAAGGCGCGGCTGAAATTATCCCAAACCCGGGAGACACTGCCGCGGATGCAGCATGCCATAAGCCGGAAGCGGAGCAAAAATACAACGACCCCAGTTCCGCCGCTACATACTTAATCCGGGGGGTAGCCACGCAGAAGCTATATCCGGGCCGCTTGCCGCTCCCGGATTTGGAAGCCGTGACGCTCCTCAGACGCCGGGGAAGGCCAGCCGCGCGCCTGCGCTTACCGCGGCCGGCCTTCTGGATGAATGCAAACATTTTACATTCACCGGCTGTCCTTTACTTCCGTTTTTTCCGCGACATGCGTATGTAGTGTCTTGACGGATTCTTGACATTGTCCATGTTGTCCGGCGTGTTACACTGGAGGGACAGGATTTCCGCTTCCGTAAGCATGTCCCCTTCCCTGCAGCTCTTTGCCAGGTTGCCGACACATGCCAGCGTGTCATATGCCGCAAAGTCTGAATCCCTGATGAACCAGCCGTAGCGGGAGAGCGGGGCAACCATCGTCGGGTCCGATGCATTCTCCAGCTCATAGGCATCATACGAGGCATGTACCATTACACGCCAGCATTTATTACACGTAATGACAGAACTTGTTACCTGACGGAGCAGTGCATCGACATGGTTGAAACGCTGGGAAGTATAAACCAGTGAGATGTGGTGGTGCCTGCATGTCAGGAGTGTGTTCAGGAATAACGGGTCAATGTTGGTCTTGAAACTCCTTGAATTGAGCTGCACGCTGAATTCATCACCCAGGACAAGGGTAACTGTCAGCGTGTCATTCTCCATGTCATACCTGCGCATGGTGTCAGCCACGCTGACAAGCTGTGAAAGGGAGACAAACTTTTCATAGGGAATGGAAAGCTCCACATTCGATATGACATGCACACGCTGCATGACCCATTTTTTACGGTCAGGGTCATAGACCTTTTTGTTGTTGTACCTGTCAAAGTTGTCAAGCACGTAATGGACAGCGCTTAAGGTCTTGCCTTTTCCGAACAGTCCGGCATAGCAGCGTATTTCCCCGGTGCGGGGCAGGCGCCACCTGCAGTAACGGAACCAGGAATAAACATCCATGCAGGCATAGACGGCAGTCTTTACCGGGTTGAGGACGACAACCCTCACACAGACACTCAGGTACATGGCAAAACAGACCACCATAAATATAATCCAGGACAAGAAAATCACCTCGTCTTTCCGACCGATGCCACGGCATAGGCTATGTTGCTCAGACACTCCAGTGCGGATATGAACAGGATAAGCCCCACAACAACCTGCGGGGTAAATTCATCCGCACCATTACATATAAATTCGATTGCACTCTGCATAAAAACCCCCTAATCCTTATACCTGCGGGCAGAAAAATTCCTGAATATGTATTTCAGTTTCCTTTCGGCCCATACAAACAGTAACAGAAAAATAATGGTGTCAAGCTGGGACGAGACATGGCCGAGCTGCTGGTCTGCGGATGGGGCAGCACCATCGTGCAGTGACAGGGTTTCCGTTTCACCTCCAGGTTCCGTTCCACCCCCGGTGCCGACTTCCGTCCCGCCTTCAGTACTGGTTTCTGTCCCGGTGCCGGTTTCCGTTTCACCTTCAGGTTCCGTTCCGTCCCCGGTGCCGGCTTCCGTCCCGCCTTCAGTACTGGTTTCTGTCCCGGTGCCGGTTTCCGTTTCACCTTCAGGTTCCGTTCCATCCCCGGTGCCGGTTTCCGTTTCATCTTCAGTGCCGGTTTCCGTTCCGCTTCCGTTTTCTGTTTCGCCTTCAGGTTCCGTTTCACCTTCAGGTTCGGATTCCGGCTCTGTCCCCGGACCTAAAACCGTTTCCGTATCTGGCCCGGGATGCGTTTCAGGCACTGCTTCAGTTTCTGCACCAGCCGTCTCCGTCCCAGCATCCTCTGGTGATGCTCCATCGGAAAGTCCGGATATCTCATCATGTCCTCCGGTGTGACCGGCTGGTTCCATATCCGCATCTTCTGCATGTCCTGTCGCATCATCCTCATCGAAAGCAGCATCCTGTCCATTTCCCCGTCCATCTTTCTCATCTTTTTCATAAACCTGGTTTTTTTCATACATTCCAATCCCTCCTAGTTAAATATGCGGAACAAAAAATAAAGGATAATAAATCCTATGGCAGAATAAAGGAACACCTGCCACAGGTTGATGTCATAGCCGAACAGGCTGATGCCGGTGGTCATGACGGCATAACACAGGTCAAAAATACTCTTGATGGTACCAATAAAAATCACCTCCCTATAAAACGTAAAACTATAACTGCAACTATGGATAGCCCGATCAGGGAAATAACCGGGGATGGCAGGAAACCAAAAATGTTTGCAATGAATGCCGGGAAATCACCCAGCAGAACCATTGAAGATTTCAGGCCGTCAAAAAAAACACTTACTGCCTTTAACAGGTCGAGGTCGGAATCAAATATGGGCTCATCAGGTTTTGGCACGGGTGTTATAATCGTTGTGTCATCGTCGGGATCAGGATCGGGTTCGGTCTTTTCGGGATCAGGATCACCAGGGTCAGGTTCATATTCAGGCGGCATTGAATCGCCATCCGTAATTTCAGGAAAATATTCATCATACTCGCTGTCGGCATTCCCATAATCAGTAACCAGGTCGGAATCAAGTTTGTAAATCCTTCCCCGGCAGAACTGTCCGTCTATGGTCCCGAACGACTGGATGTACATGTACTTGACGACAAAGCCAAAACCACTTGGTTTACCCAGGCTGGACTGTGCGAGGGAAACCATGTCCTTCTGCCTTAATAAATGCGAAAGGTCATTGCGCCGGATGTCGGATACCGTGATTCCGGTGTTCGTATATGTGGATGCCCAGAAGCCTTCATAAAACTCGCCATATGCAGTGACCTTTACGTATGCGCCATCAATGTCCTTCCTGTTGGTCCACTCAAGCAAAATACCGGCTTCATCAGGTGTTATGAAGTTCCATTTTCCGTTTTCGTCCTTTTCGATGGTATATTTGACCTTGTAATCGCCCTTCAGCGTTAAAAAGTCCAGGTCCCTGTTATATACCGCAGCCTTTTCGCCATCATCCAGGTAATCGTCCCTTGTCAGGTCTACCGTGGCAGCAATGGCATCCACGTCGGGTTCGTCAACAAAGTTTATGACATTTGGTGCCGAAAGGGAAAAATTGGTGCAGTCCTGCGAACCCCAGGTGCCATGGTTGATTTCCACATAATAACAGGCCAGGCCGTTATTAAATTCTTTTTCCGCTACCTCGGGAATTGGAAGGCTGCCCTTATAGACCTGGGTGTCGCTCCCGGTTGTGTTTTCCTGCACATAGGAAAAGGCGGAAATTTTAAAGGGCATGTCAGAAAATACATATGTATGTATTTCATAATAACCGGGACGCGTGCCAAAACTGGTCCTGGCAGTCCTTACGTTGAAATGCCCGTCACCTTCCAGTGAAACAGAGTCGACACGGCTGACAGCAGTTTTTCCCGACATGTATCTTATCCTGACCTGAAAATATGCGTCGCCTTTTGCACGGTCGGCATGGACCACAACAGGGACAAGCAGCTGCAGGGACAGCATGGCCAGAAGAAACAGGAACAGTGCCTTCTGGCAGAAACAAAACATCTTATGGGAACTCAAAATATATCACCTCCTAAAAAATAAAGGAGCCTGACGACTCCTTTACATGAAATACCGGACTACCGTTTGGCCGCCCCCTTGGCAGCACGGAACACCCCTAAGCCGACACATGCAAGGCCGCACACCAGGTAGACATTCAGTGGGTACTCCGTGAAGAGTCCCATGACGGACTTGACCAGGTCAAGCGCGCCGTCAAGGCCGTTCACGGAAGTGGTGGTAGTGCTTGATGCCAGAACCAAGGGCAGTGCAAGTTTATGCATACGGTTCACCTCCTTTCCATACCGGCCATTTGTGACCGGGTTCATTGCTTGACATGCGGGTCACCCCTTCTTGCCGTCAAGGACGACGGATTCGACGGAACCCCAGCGGTTGTACTGGACGGTGATCCTGGAACCGACGGGGAAGGCGGCACACTGGTCATACATGGGGCTCTTGTTGGATATAAAGATGGTGTCGACCTCCCTTCCCTCAAAACGCTCGCGGCTGACCTGGTCACTGACACAGTGGAGTGTCAGGCCCACCACGGGGTTGTTTGTCTTCTTGGACACATAATCAACTTTTTCCTTACCTACGATTTCCTTTCCCATCCCATTTTTCTCCTTTTCTTCTCTTTCATGTAGATAATTGTTAACGGTTACCTGGAGGCATCGGCAAGCTTCCTGACATCCGAAACGGAGAGCTGCAGGTTCCTGGTGAGCTTCAGGTTTATCCCCCAGTAGTCAGCCTTCAGCACGTCAACGGTATCATGGTGTTCCTGCGTCATGCAGGTGAGCATGTCCCTGAAGTTTCCAAAGTTCCCGATGTTTGTCTCGATTGTCATAGCCTGTACCTCCTTGCTGGACAGGATAGGAGAGCAGTAAGCCGTTGCTCTCCGCCTGAATCCAATTATGATGACATAAACGCATCACCATAAAAATATAATACCAAACTTGATGACATTTTGATAGCATAAAAATTGACAAAATGTCATCAAAAAATATGTAAAATATGATAAAATGTCATCAAAAGGAAGTGATATGAATGTACAAAGAAATATTTACACAAAAAATTAAAAAGGCAAGAACAGATGCTGGATATACCCAAAGACAAGTAGCTGATTTAACAGGAATATCACAATCAATCATTGCATATATCGAAACTGGGAAAAGAGAACCTAATTTAGAAAATTTAGGAATATTAGCAGATTTTTATGAAGTAAGCATTGATTGGCTATTAGGAACCAAAGGAAACAATAAAATATAAACAAAAGAGAGAGATTACAAAATTATGGAAATCGCATTTATTATCATTGTTTTGATGTTTGTTGGAATCTTATTATTGATTAATTTTGATGATTCACTGAAATCCAAATTAAATATCATGACAGGGCTGCTGTTTACAATAGTAATCCTGCTTGCTGCAATTGCAGGCATGCTGTACCCGCAGTACAGGAACAGCCAGGACATAAGAGACACATTTCAGGAATCCGGCATCCCGGATGAATCCGGCCGACGAACAGGGGGCAGTGCAGGGCGGGGGGAACCGGCAGTGCCAGGACCATGAAAGTCCCCCACGTTTGCGACCAGTACCCATATGGTACAGTTCGCCCAGAGGGACCCACCCTTGCCGTGTAGGTTCATGGCAGGATGGACACGGTGGAATGGCAGGGGTGCGCAGAGGGCAAAAACCCGCCGGGCGGGTTTTATGCGCACATGGACATTAAAATTGTCAGCTGTTTTCCCTCTGTCTGCTGCACCGGCTTTCCGGATGCGGGGGCGGGAGGATTTTCACCGGTTAAAGGTTCCTGGTCAAATTTGTCAGGGGGATTCCCTCCGTCTGCTGCACCGGCTTTCCGGATGCCAGGAGCAGGGGACTGGATGCCTGAAGGCTCCGGTTCAAATTGTCGTCTGTTTTCCCTTTGTCTGCTGCACCGGCTTTCCGGATGCGGGGGCGGGAGGGTTTTTACCGGTTAAAGGTTCCTGGTCAAATTTGTCAGGGGGATTCCCCTTGTCTGCTGCACCGGCTTTCCAGATGCCAGGAGCAGGGGACTGGATGCCTGAAGGCTCCGGTTCAAATTGTCGTCTGTTTTCCCTTTGTCTGCTGCACCGGCTTTCCGGATGCGGGGGCGGGAGGATTTTCACCGGTTAAAGGTTCCTGGTCAAATTTGTCAGGGGGATTCCCTCCGTCTGCTGCACCGGCTTTCCGGATGCCAGGAGCAGGGGACTGGATGCCTGAAGGCTCCGGTTCAAATTGTCGTCTGTTTTCCCTTTGTCTGCTGCACCGGCTTTCCGGATGCGGGGGCGGGAGGGTTTTTACCGGTTAAAGGTTCCTGGTCAAATTTGTCAGGGGGATTCCCCTTGTCTGCTGCACCGGCTTTCCAGATGCCAGGAGCAGGGGACTGGATGCCTGAAGGCTCCGGTTCAAATTGTCGTCTGTTTTCCCTTTGTCTGCTGCACCGGCTTTCCGGATGCGGGGGCGGGAGGGTTTTTACCGGTTAAAGGTTCCTGGTCAAATTTGTCAGGGGGATTCCCCTTGTCTGCTGCACCGGCTTTCCGGATGCAGGGGCGGGAGGATGTCCCCGGCTCCGGGTCACTGGTTGGATTTGTCAGGGGGTTCCCCTTGTCCGCTGCACCGGCTTTCCGGGTACCCGGGCGGTAAAATGTCGCCAGCTTCAAGTCCCCAGTCAGACAGGAATTCATCAAGTTCATCCTTAACGGACACCTCGCTGACAAACATCCTCTCATCATCGCGGATACTGACAGTTACATCCCCAAATTCCACTGATTTCACCCTCAGGATCCTGTATTCGTCAACCGAAAAGCTGTCAGCCCAGTAGGAGATGGAACCGCCGGCCTCATTTTTCAGGACAATGTCATAATAATCTTTCATCCCTTCCCGCCTCCCTTCATTCAGCGTCCCCCATGTCCGAGGTGTCCTCACGGTATTCCCCGCGCAGGATCCCCCTTATGGCATAGTAACAGGTGTCACAGCAGAGGTCATCGTCACATTCCACGTATTCCATGTACCCGCCGCAGTGCGGGCAGGTCCGACAGCCCATGAATGCGCCCCACGTCATGAGGGCACCCCGCGGCCCGTCTCGACAAGGAAGATTTCCCTGCACGTGTCGATATACTCGTAGGCAAGGAGCAGGCGTTTCCCCCCGGTTTCCGTGCATGTGTCAAGGACCTCGTCCACCACGCACCGCGGGTCCCCGTCAATGTACAGGTTCAGTATGTATGCAATGTAGTCAAGCACCTCCGTGCCCGTCCCGCACGTGAGGACCCTGTCCCCGTTGTGCCAGACCGTGAAGCCGGCGTCACCGGCATTCCTCAGGTATTCCATGTTATTTTCCTCCTTCTGGACATGTGTTTTCCAATCCTGAAAATACGGCCACTGCACGGTCTATGAAGCAGCATACCGTGTCCACCGCGTCAGCAAAACGCCTGCATTCCATTCCGGTTATTCCTTCGGAGTGGGTGGCAGCCACGGAACTTTCCTTTTTTAGTACATCAATGGCTTCACTTAATGTCATGTTTCCAAACTCCATTTTTTCCTCCTTTTTCAATGCGTGGGAAGTGGCAGCCTACTTTTCGCAAAAGAATACTTTAACGAATAGTTGCTACCTGTCCCAAAAGCCCCACATGTTATAGCGAGGCTTTTTATGCACAGAGTGTCTAAATGGATTTTTCGATTGTTATTTCAGATCATCCTCCTGATTGTCCTTTGCATTGTCTTTCTCATTTTCTTTGTTAAGTTTGAGGGTTTCATGTCCCTTTACCAGAATTTTTGTAATCTGGGCAAAGGGCTTCCTGTCCTTTGTGGAGAACTCGACAAATTCCTTGGAGCTTGTATCAATATATAAAAGTCTTAGGTATTTTCCAGTTTCCGCAGACAGATTCTTGGATGTCAGCCTTGTTTCAATGAGCGATTTCATAAATGCAAACAATATTGCAAATATCGGGACGCCGACGATCATTCCCAGGATACCCCAGAGACCTCCAAACAATGTAATGGAAAAGATAACCCAGAAGCTTGAAAGCCCGGTGGAACTTCCAAGTATCTTGGGACCAATGATATTTCCGTCAAGCTGCTGAAGAATGATTACAAAAATCACAAAATAAAGAGCCTGTAGCGGGTCAATAAAAAGAATTAATAATGTAGAGGGAATCGCACCCAAAAACGGTCCAAAAAACGGAATAATATTTGTAACACCAATAATAACACTGATTAGGACACAAAATGGTGTTCCAAGTATGCTGGTCACTGCAAAGCAAATGACACCGATTATGATGGAATCCAGTATTTTTCCCACAAAAAATCCACCAAAAGTCTTATGTGCAAAACGTACATTGCTGATAAAGCGGTTTGCGCGGTTAACAGAACAAAATGCATACACTATTTTTTTTGCCTGCGCTGCAAACAGTTCCTTGCTCGCTAATAGGTAAATTGAAATAATAAAGCCGATTACCAGATTCCAGACTTCTTTAAATATAGAATAAACACTCATTGAAACAGATGTAATCACATTAACCAGGCCATTCAATTGTGACAGCATTTTCGTGACATCATTAAAACTGTTTAATTGCGGCATTACTTTCGTATTAATCAATGTTGTAAAATCCATGGAAGACTGATTGATAAAGTCTATCACACTCTTTTGAAATTCTGGATTATCATTTAACAGTTTGGAAATCCATAACCCCAGTGTATTAATATAGCTGGGAAACTGCTCCAAAATAATACGGATACTATTTGCAATCTGTGGAATGACGATTGAGAAAAAACTTCCTACCGCCCACAAAACGAGTACATCTGTAATGATAATTGAAACAAATCTTTTTTGGCTCTTTTTATCCCCTTTTTTCAGGAATTCAAAAAACGGAGTGATCATAGTACGTTCTGTTGCATTTACAATCGGTGCAAGCAAATATGCAAGAATGAATCCATCAATAATCGGCATTAATATAACAAAAAAATTCTTAATGGTTAATGACAAGCTGGAAAGGTGAAAAATTACATAATAACCCGCAAATCCTCCAAGTATTACTAAAAAAGCGGTAAGCCCCCATTTCACGTAGGTCTTATTATCTTTCATTCGTTGATTACTCTCCTATCTTTTATAAATATTGTATTGGAATTATATTGAAAATGGTATAAAATAATTATAGCATATTATCTCTAATATTTATACAAAATTTACGCGCAAAAATAAAATTCAGGAAGCGATTAAAATGGAAAAAACAAATAAGACAACCTATCATGATGAAGTCAATAAAAAAAATATTACACACCTAAGGGAACTGCTCGATACCCTTCCGCCATTCTGTGGGCAATATTTTAGGGGAATGCAGGAATATACATCAAGCCGGACGCGAGTTGCCTATGCGTATGATATTCGCGTATTTTTTGAATATTTACATGAAAGCAACCCTATTTTCAAGAAAACACCAATAAAAGAATACCGACTTGAAATTCTCGATGAGATTACGAGAATGGACATCGAAGAATATCTTGAACACTGTACATACTACACCAAAGATGGTAAGGAATACATGAATGATGAAAGGGGAAAGGCAAGAAAGTTAGCATCACTAAGGAGCTTTTATAACTATTTTTTCAGGAACGAAATGATAGAAAAGAATCCTGCGGCTCTTGTAAAAATGCCCAAACTGCATGACAAGGAAATCACACGTCTGGATCCCGACGAAGTCGCGATATTGCTGGATATTGTCGAGACAGGTGAAAAGCTGACAAAAAAACAGCTGCAATATCATCAGAAAAATAAAATACGGGATGTCGCACTTCTGACCCTTATGCTTGGCACCGGAATACGAGTATCGGAATGTGTCGGTATTGACATTCAGGATGTTGACTTCAAAAACAATGGCATAAAGGTGCGCCGCAAAGGCGGTTATGAGGCAGTTGTATATTTTGGTGAGGAAGTAGAGCTCGCGCTCCTCGACTACCTTGAGCAGCGCTCAAATATGTCACCTGCCCAAGGTCATGAGGATGCTTTGTTTCTGTCAATGCAGAATAAGCGGATTACCGTGCGCGCCGTGGAAAATCTGGTCAAGAAATATGCTTCCATGGTTACATCCCTAAAGAAGATAACCCCCCACAAACTGAGAAGCACTTATGGCACTACCCTTTACAGGGAAACTGGAGATATTTATCTTGTGGCAGATGTATTGGGACACAAGGATGTAAATACTACCCGAAAACATTATGCTGCACTTGAAGAAAACAGGCGCCGCCAGGCTGCCAAAGCTGTAACCTTGCGAGAAAAG
>ERZ777011.3168-NODE-3168-length-11010-cov-2.913738_pt1 | contig 11010 bp, 22 predicted proteins | sample MGYA00374964_ERZ777011 | MGnify/ENA primary metagenome ERZ777011 (study PRJEB29310, sample SAMD00008975) | mouse gut metagenome | study: EMG produced TPA metagenomics assembly of the Metagenome analysis of fecal microbiota from mouse which was promoted...
CCGTACAGAGTTTTACAGCGAGGGAACGATTCCCCTTCAGACACTTCGTGCCGACATTGATTACGGATTTGCCGAGGCAGATACCACATACGGTAAGGTCGGAGTTAAGGCATGGATATATAAGGGTGAGGTTCTTCCGGTTAAGTCTAATAAGGAAGGGAGCGAACAGTAATGTTATTACCTAAGAGAGTTAAACATCGTAAGCAGTTCCGCGGTCCAGAGGCAATAAGATAGTGTACGGTGAGTACGGAATTGTTGCTCTTGAGCCTAAGTGGGTGACCTCAAGACAGATAGAGGCAGCCCGTATTGCAATGACACGTTACATTAAGCGTGGCGGTAAAGTATGGATTAAGATTTTCCCCGACAAGCCTTATACCCATAAGCCTCTCGGCGTCAGAATGGGTAAAGGAAAAGGCGGAGTTGAGTATTGGGTAGCAGTTGTTAAACCGGGACGTGTTATGTTTGAGATTGCCGGAGTTTCCGAGGAGATCGCAAAGGAAGCATTACGTCTCGCTATGCACAAACTTCCTCTTAAGTGCAAGGTAGTTTCGCGTGCGGAATTAGAAGGCGGTGATAACAGTGAAAACTAAGAAATATGTAGAAGAGCTGAACGGCAAGACCTCTGCAGAGTTAAATCAGGAATTAGTAGCTGCTAAAAAGGAATTATTCAACTTGAGATTCCAGAACGCAACAAACCAGTTGGATAACACGAGCAGGATCAAAGAGGTCAGAAAGAATATTGCCAGGATTCAGACCGTTATGGCCATGAAGGCTGCTGAATAATCCGGGAAGGAGGAATCGTCGTGGAAGAAAGAAATTTAAGAAAGACGCGTACCGGTAAGGTCGTAAGCAATAAAATGGACAAAACAATAGTTGTTGCAGTAGAGGACCATGTAAAGCATCCTCTTTATAACAAGATTGTCAAGAGAACCTATAAATTACACGCACATGATGAGAAGAATGAATGCCAGGTCGGAGATGTGGTAAAGGTTATGGAAACAAGGCCTTTGTCCAAGACGAAAAGATGGAGATTCGTTGAGCTTGTCAGCAGGGCAGAGTAATTTTATCGAATATTATAAAGGAGGACTACTTGTATGGTTCAGCAGGAAACAAGACTTAAAGTTGCTGATAACACAGGTGCCAAGGAAATCCTTTGCATCAGGGTTATGGGTGGATCAACAAGAAGATATGCGAATATCGGCGATGTAATCATTGCTTCCGTCAAAGATGCAACACCCGGTGGTGTTGTTAAAAAGGGCGATGTGGTTAAGGCTGTTGTAGTTCGTACAGTTAAGGGCGCGCGCCGTAAGGACGGATCATATATCAAATTTGACGACAATGCTGCCGTTATAATCAAGGAAGACAAGAACCCCAGAGGGACCCGTATCTTCGGACCGGTAGCGAGAGAGTTAAGAGATAAACAGTTTATGAAGATTGTCTCATTGGCTCCGGAAGTATTATAGGAGGTGCAACCGTGGCAACATCTAAGATTAAAAAAGGTGACCTTGTCAGAGTAATGACGGGCAAGGACAAGGATAAAGAGGGTAAGGTAACAAGCGTTGACCTCAAGAACCATAAGGTTATCGTTGAGGGCATCAACATGGTTACCAAGCACAGCAAACCCAGTGCGCAGAACCAGAACGGCGGAATTGTCCATCAGGAAGCCCCGATTGATATTTCCAATGTAATGTATGTTCATAAAGGAAAGACTACGAGGATAGGCTTTAAGCTTGAAGGGGATAAGAAAGTCCGCTACGCTAAGTCTACCGGAGAATCTATCGACTAATTAGGAAAGGAGGTCTGTAACGGTGAGCAGGCTCAAAGACATATATAAAACAGAAATCGTTGACGCTATGGTAAAGAAATTCGGTTATAAGAACGTTATGGAAGTACCTAAGCTTGAAAAAATCGTTATAAACATGGGTGTTGGAGAAGCTAAAGAAAATTCCAAGATTCTTGAGGTTGCCGTAAGGGAAATGGAGATCATCACAGGACAGAAGGCGGTTCTTACAAGAGCGAAGAATTCTGTGGCTAACTTTAAGATCAGAGAGGGTATGCCGATTGGATGCAAGACGACTCTCCGCGGTGAGAAAATGTATGAGTTCCTTGACAGACTCGTGAATCTTGCATTGCCCCGAGTTCGTGACTTCAGAGGAGTAAGCGCTGATTCTTTTGACGGAAGAGGCAATTACGCACTCGGAATCAAGGAACAGATCATCTTCCCTGAGATCGAGTATGACAAGATCGACAAGACCAGAGGCATGGATGTGATTATCGTAACCACGGCCAAGACAGACGAAGAGGCGCGAGAATTATTGAGATTATTCAATATGCCATTCAAAAAATAATTCAGGAGGGAAATTCAATGGCTAAGACCGCTATGAAACTGAAACAGCAGCGCAAGCAGAAGTTTTCCACAAGAGAATACACACGCTGCAAGATTTGCGGACGTCCGCATGCATATTTAAGAAAATACGGAATTTGCAGAATTTGCTTCCGTGAACTGGCTTACAAGGGAGAAATTCCCGGCGTTAAGAAAGCAAGCTGGTAAGATATATCAGCTAGATTTAGATTTATAGGAGGACAAATCAGATGACAGATCCAATTGCAGATATGCTTACCAGAATCCGTAATGCAAATACATCTAAACATGATACAGTTGATGTGCCTGCCTCAAAGATGAAGGTTTCAATCGCTGAGATTCTCTTCAATGAAGGATACATCCGCAAGTATGAGCTTGTTGATGACGGCAGCTTTAAGAATATTCGTATTACACTCAAGTACGGTAAGGATAAGAATGAAAAGATAATCACAGGTCTTAAGAGGATTTCAAAGCCCGGTCTGCGAGTTTACGCAGGCAAGGATGAGCTTCCCAGAGTTCTCGGAGGACTTGGAATCGCGATCATTTCTACCAATCAGGGCGTAGTTACCGACAAGGAAGCGAGAAAGCTCAATGTCGGCGGCGAGGTTCTTGCATATATCTGGTAACCGGATATATGAAAACCCTGCAGATTTTTCTGCAAGAACGAAACTAATAACGGACGTAAAGTCCGCATTACCCGGTTAAGGAGGTACACGGCATGTCACGAATAGGAAGAATGCCTATCGCTATACCCGCAGGCGTAACTGTCGATATAGCAGAAAATAATAAAGTGACTGTAAAAGGACCGAAGGGAACGCTCGATAGAGTATTGCCTGCGGAAATGGAAATAAAACTCGAAGGAGCAACAGTTACTGTATCAAGACCGAACGATCTCAAGAAGATGAAATCTCTTCACGGTCTTACAAGAACGCTTTTAAACAATATGGTAGTTGGTGTTACCGACGGTTTTGAGAAAAAGCTTGAAGTAAACGGCGTTGGTTACAGGGCGCAGAAGAACGGTAAGACGCTCGTTCTTTCGCTCGGATATTCTCATCCGGTTGAAATGACCGATCCTGAGGGAATAGAAGTTAACGTTGAAGGTCAGAACCTTATCGTTGTTAAAGGTATTGATAAAGAAAAAGTCGGACAGTATGCTGCCGAGATCAGAAGCAAGAGAGAGCCTGAACCTTACAAGGGCAAGGGTATTAAGTATTCTGATGAAACAATCAGACGTAAAGTCGGTAAGACCGGTAAGAAATAAATAAAGGAGTGGAACAAAAATGGTTAGTAAAGAATCAAGATCTGTAGTTCGCCAGAACAAACACAGAAAAATCCGTAATCGTTTCAGCGGAACTGCTGAAAGACCCAGGCTTGCAGTATTCAGAAGTAATAATCATATGTACGCTCAGATTATAGATGATACAGTCGGAAGAACTCTCACTGCTGCTTCTACACTTGAAAAAGGCGTTAAGGCGGAGCTGGATAAGACCAACGACGTTGCGGCGGCCGCTTACTTAGGCACTGTAATTGCCAAGAGAGCGCTTGAGAACGGAATTAAGACTGTAGTATATGACAGAGGCGGTTTCATATATCAGGGCAAAGTAAAAGCATTGGCAGAGGCAGCAAGAGAAGCTGGCCTCGAGTTCTAAGGCAGGAAGGAGAAACGGATGAGACGTACAATTATTGACGCCAGTGAACTGGAATTAAATGATAAAGTAGTATCAATAAAGCGCGTCACCAAGGTTGTTAAGGGTGGCCGTCATATGAGATTCTCCGCGCTTGTCGTTGTCGGGGACGGTAACGGTCATGTCGGAGTCGGAATCGGCAAGGCTATGGAAATTCCCGAAGCTATCCGCAAGGGAAAGGAAGACGCCATGAAGAAGCTTATTACTGTTCCTGTGGACGCAAACGGAAGTATCCCTCATGACATCATGGGTAAATTCGGAAGCGCGTCAGTGCTTTTGAAGAAAGCTCCCGACGGTACCGGTGTTATCGCCGGAGGTCCCGTGCGAAGCGTTATAGAGATGGCGGGTATCACCAATATCCGTACCAAGTCACTTGGCTCTAACAACAAACAGAACGTAGTTCTCGCTACAATCGAAGGTCTGTCGCAGCTCAAGACGCCCGAAGAGGTAGCAAGACTCCGCGGTAAGACAGTAGAAGAGCTCTACAAGTAAGGAGGCAGCGAAATGGCAGATAAGTTAAAAGTAACATTGGTTAAATCAACGATCGGTGCTATCCCCAAGCAGGTTAAGACTGTAGAAGCACTTGGACTTAGAAAGCTTAACAAAACTGTCGAATTACCTGACAATGATGCCGTAAGAGGCATGATTTTCAAGGTCAGACATTTGGTTAAGGTTGAAGAAATATAATTCTTGGATAAGGAGGTGTAAAAATGGATTTATCAAATTTACAGCCCGCAGAAGGTTCTAAACAGAGCGATAATTTCAGAAGAGGCCGCGGACACGGTTCAGGCAACGGCAAGACGGCAGGCAAGGGACATAAGGGACAGAAAGCGCGTTCCGGAGCGCCCAGAGCCGGTTTTGAAGGCGGTCAGATGCCGTTATACAGAAGAATACCGAAGAGAGGTTTCACAAACAGAAACAGTCTTGAGATTGTCGGAATCAATTTGAAGGCATTGGAAGGTTTTGAAGACGGCGCTGTGGTAACCGTTGATTCGCTGATCGAGTCAGGAATCGTAAGGAACCCTAGAGACGGCGTTAAGATTCTTGGAAACGGAGAATTAACTAAGAAGCTTACAGTTAAAGCTAATGCTTTCAGTGCAAAAGCAAAAGAGAAAATTGAGGCTCTTGGTGGAACCTGTGAGGTGATTTAATGTTCAAATCATTAGTAAACGCATTCAGAGTCAAGGAAATAAGGCTCAAATTGCTGTTCACTCTCTTGATGTTAGTGGTTATAAGGATAGGCTGCAACCTTCCGATTCCCGGCGTCAAGGCTGACGCGCTTGCTGAGATATTCAGCGGCAGCGATTTCAGCTTCATAAACGCGGTAACAGGCGGTTCGCTGCTTAACCTTTCGGTATTCGCGCTTAACATTTCGCCTTACATTACCGCGTCGATCATTATGCAGCTTCTTACTATAGCTATTCCAAAGCTTGAAGAACTGCAGAAGGACGGCGAGGACGGAAGAAAGAAGATCGCGTCGATCACCCGTTATGTTACGATCGCGCTCTCGTTAGTCGAAGGCGTTGCGATGGTTTACGGTTTCCGTAATCAGGGAATCATTACGGGATATGCGGCTATGAGTACCGCGCACAAGATTTTTGCTTCTGTTGTTATGGTGGCGGCTCTTACGGCAGGTTCGGCGCTCCTTATGTGGATCGGCGAACGTATTACCGAGAAGGGCGTCGGAAACGGTATTTCAATTGTCCTTGTAATCAATATCATTTCAAGGATACCGGCGGATTTTATGTCGCTTTACCAGACCTTCATAAAAGGACAGAGCGTTCTTAAGGCAACTTTTGCCGTAGTGATAATCGCTGTGGTGATCGTCGGAGTCGTTATTCTGACGGTGCTCTTGTGTACCGGAGAACGACGGATCCCTGTTCAGTATTCCAAGAAGATACAAGGAAGAAGAACCTACGGAGGACAGTCGAGCCATATACCGCTCAAGGTCAACACCGCCGGAGTCATACCGGTTATCTTTGCCCAGTCGCTTATGACATTTCCGGCTATGATAGCACGTTTCTTTGATGTGGATTACAGTACCTTCGGCGGAAAAGTGCTTCTTGCTTTGTCCTCAGGCAACTGGTTCAACAGAAGTAATATGATATACACAGTCGGTGTAATCGTGTATATAGCATTGAATATCTTCTTTGCTTATTTCTATACTTCGATTACCTTTAACCCGATCGAGATTGCCAATAATATGAAGAAGGGCGGCGGATTTATTCCGGGAATCAGACCCGGTAAGCCCACTTCGGATTACCTGACAAAGATTCTTAACAAGATGATTTTCATCGGAGCGATCGGACTTGTAATAGTAGCGATCATTCCTATAATCTGTTCCGGATTGTTTAACGCCGATGTTTCCTTCGGCGGCACCTCGCTCATCATTATCGTGGGCGTTGTGCTTGAAACGATCAGGCAGATCGAGTCACAGATGGTTGTAAGGGATTATAAAGGATTCCTTAATTAATTAAAATTAATTAAAGAAATGGACATGGTGAATTCATGAAAATAATTATGTTGGGTGCGCCCGGAGCCGGAAAAGGAACCCAGGCGGACAAAATCTGTGCTAAGTACGATATTCCCCATATCTCAACGGGAGATATTTTCAGGGCAAATATCAAAAACAACACCGAGCTTGGACAGAAGGCAAAGTCGTATATGGATAAAGGTCTTCTCGTTCCGGATGAGCTTGTAGTTGACCTCGTAGCGGACAGAGTAAAGGCTGACGACTGCGCAAAGGGTTATGTTCTTGACGGATTTCCCAGAACGATACCTCAGGCGGAGGCGCTTGACGCGGCTCTGGCGGCATCGGGCGAAAAGGTCGATTTTGCTATCAACGTTGAGGTTCCCGATGAGAATATCATAAACCGTATGTCGGGAAGAAGAGCCTGCGTAAGCTGCGGAGCGACGTACCATATCGTTCATATCCCCACCAAGGTCGAGGGCATCTGCGATAAATGCGGTTCTGAGCTTATTCTGCGCGACGACGATAAACCCGAAACCGTTAAGAAGCGTCTTGACGTATACCATGAGCAGACACAGCCGTTGATAGATTATTACAGCGGCAAGGGCGTTCTCCATGAGGTTGACGGCACAAAGGACATGGAAGACGTGTTCGGCGCTATCGTAAATATTTTGGGAGCGTAATAATGTCGGTGACGATTAAAAGTCCGAGAGAGATTGAACTTATGCGGGAAGCCGGAAGGATTCTCGCAGAGGTTCATGACAGGCTCGGTAAAATAGTAAGACCGGGAATATCCACTTACGAAATAGACAAAGAAGGAGAAAAGATGATCCGTGATTTCGGATGCGTTCCTTCTTTTCTTAACTATAACGGATATCCTGCTTCGATATGCGTATCGGTGAACGAGGAGGTCGTTCACGGAATCCCTTCCAGAAAGAGGATACTTAAAGACGGAGATATAGTCAGTCTGGACGCGGGCGTTATCTATAAAGGATACCATTCGGACGCGGCAAGAACTCACGCGGTCGGAAATATCGCACCAGACGCGGCAAAGCTTATCGAGGTCACGAAGCAGAGCTTTTTTGAAGGAATAAAATACGCCAGAGCGGGCAATTATCTGCATGATATCTCCAACGCGATCGGCAGATACGCGGAGAGCTTCGGATACGGCGTCGTGAGGGATCTGGTAGGACATGGGATCGGAACTCATCTGCATGAGGATCCGCAGATTCCCAACTACCGTCAGAAGAGCCGCGGAATCAGACTTGCGGCGGGAATGACGCTTGCGATCGAGCCGATGATAAACGCCGGGACCTACAAGGTCTGCTGGCTTGACGACGACTGGACCGTCGTCACGAAGGATGGGGCTTTGTCGGCGCATTACGAAAACACGGTACTTATCACAGAGGACGGCTGCGAGCTTCTTTCATTGACGGGGTGAACGGATATGGCGGAATTAATAAAAGGAAGCTTTTGCAGTTCAAAGGCAGGGCATGACGCGGGAACCATTTATATAGTGGTTGAAGATCAGGGCGGAATATATGTATGCGACGGCAGGCACAGGCAGCTTTCCAATCCGAAAAGAAAGAATCCCATTCATCTGCAGCCGATAAACTACAGAGATGAAGCTTTGATGAGCAGGCTTGAGGCCGGAGATATCCGTGATGAGGATATAAAGTATTCGATCAAAAATTATCTGATCCACATCGGAAAGCAGGACGCCGTTAAAAAGGAGTAAGGCGGATAGGAATGAGCAGGAGGTAATTGAATGTCAAAGTCAGATGTCATAGAAATTGAAGGAACCGTAGTTGAGAAGCTGCCCAATGCAATGTTCCAGGTCGAACTGGAGAACGGACATAAGGTTCTTGCTCACATAAGCGGTAAGCTCAGAATGAATTACATCAGGATAATCCCGGGAGACAAGGTAACGCTTGAATTATCACCCTATGATTTATCCAAGGGAAGAATCATTTGGAGAGATAAATAAAATAATTTTTTTGCTTGTATTATTATAACCGTTGTGATACAATATCACTCGGACGTTTTTTTCAACTTTATTACAAGTTGCTTTTTCGTGGAAAGGAGGACTTACCATGAAGGTTAGATCATCAGTAAAACCTATTTGTGAAAAATGCAAAGTCATTAAGAGAAAAGGAAATATCATGATCATCTGCGAAAATCCTAAGCATAAACAGAGACAGGGATAATTTTGCGGAATCACAGAATATTCCGGGGGAGAAGTGCGCTCCGGCGTATTTTGCGCGTTAAGCCAGTTATTATGCGGCTGCAGTGGCGAACCACCCGGGTGTGTTGTCGTCCGCCACTTTAAATAAATTTTTTCAACAAATAACAGACAAATGGAGGTGTAATGCGCACATGGCTCGTATCGCTGGTGTAGATTTACCAAGAGAAAAACGTGTTGAGATCGGCCTTACCTATATATACGGTATCGGCAGGGTAAGCTCAAACCGTATTCTTGCCGAAGCAAAAGTAAATCCTGACACTCGTGTTAAGGATCTTACCGACGAGGAAGTAGGCAGAATCAAAGACGTTATTGACGCCACCCAGACGGTGGAAGGCGATCTCAGAAGAGAGACGGCTCTCAATATAAAGAGATTGCAGGAGATCGGATGCTACAGAGGCATTCGTCATAGAAAAGGTCTTCCAGTAAGAGGACAGAAAACAAAGACAAACGCTAGAACCCGTAAGGGACCGAAGAAAACAATCGCAAACAAGAAAAAATAATACCCGATGAATAAACGGGAACCCATAAGGGAGGTTAGTTTAGAAAATGGCTAAAGTTACAAAAAAAGTGACAAAAAAGCGTGTTAAGAAAAACGTTGAACGCGGACAGGCACATATTCAGTCATCCTTCAACAACACAATCGTTACCATAACCGATACGGAAGGCAACGCATTGTCTTGGGCTAGTGCCGGTGGTCTTGGATTTAGAGGTTCAAAGAAATCTACTCCTTATGCAGCTCAGATGGCAGCGGAAACTGCAACAAAAGCAGCTTTAGTACACGGATTAAAATCAGTAGACGTTATGGTTAAAGGCCCCGGCTCAGGCCGTGAGGCGGCAATCAGGGCACTTCAGGCATGCGGTCTTGAAGTTACCAGCATTAAGGACGTCACTCCGGTACCACATAACGGATGTCGCCCGCCCAAGCGCAGAAGAGTCTAATAGGAGGTGTAATAAAGAATGGCAGTTAACAGAGTTCCTGTTCTTAAAAGATGCAGATCACTTGGACTTGATCCAGTTTATTTAGGAATAGATAAAAAATCAAAAAGAAGATTAGAGAGAGCCGGCAAGAAGGTGAGTGAGTACGGACTTCAGCTCCGTGAAAAGCAGAAGGCTAAATTCATCTACGGCGTGCTCGAGAAGCCCTTCAGAAATTATTTTAAGAAGGCGGACAGAATGAGCGGAATGACAGGCGATAACCTTATGGCTATGCTTGAGCTCAGACTTGATAATGTTATTTTCAGATTAGGATACGCCAGAACAAGAAAAGAGGCCAGACAGATCGTTGACCATAAGCATGTGCTTGTAAACGGAAAGTGCGTAAACATTCCGTCATACCTTGTAAGCGCGGGCGATTCGATCGAGATCAAAGAAAAGGCCAAATCTTCACAGAGATACAAGGATATACTTGAGGTTACGGGAGCAAGACTTGTACCGGAGTGGCTTGAAGCAGACCAGGAGAACCTTAAGGGTTCGGTTAAGTCTGTTCCTTCAAGGGATATGATTGATGTTCCTGTAAACGAGATGCTTATCGTCGAGTTATACTCTAAGTAATAGAAGATACCCCAGGCAGCATCAAACCCAAAAAGGAGGGGCTTTTAGTGTTCGAATTTGAAAAACCGAAAATTGAGATCGAAGAAATATCTGAGGACAAAAGATACGGCAGATTTGTTGTAGAGCCGCTTGAGAGAGGCTACGGAACAACGCTCGGCAATTCACTTAGAAGGATCATGCTTTCTTCGCTTCCCGGCGCGGCTGTAAGCCAGGTCAAGATCGAAGGCGTGCTTCACGAGTTCAGCCCGATTCCCGGTGTCAAGGAGGATGTCAGCGACATCATTATGAACATCAAGAATCTTGCTATAAAGAACAGCAGCAGCTCGAACGAAGCAAAGATCGCGTACATCGAGTGCGACGGCAGGGAAGGCGTTGTCACGGCTGCCGATATTCAGGCAGATTCGGATATTGAGATTTTGAATCCTGAGTTGGTTATCGCTACGCTTAACGGCGGCGCGGACTGCAAGCTCTTCATGGAGCTTACCATCACCAACGGAAGAGGTTATGTAAGTTCCGACAAAAACAAGTGTGAGGATACCCCTATCGGAGTTTTGTCAATAGATTCCATTTACACACCTGTTGAGCGCGTGAATCTGTCGGTTCAGAATACGCGCGTGGGTCAGGTAACTGACTATGACAAACTTACATTGGAAGTATATACCAACGGTACATTGTCGCCCGACGACGCGGTAAGCCT
>ERZ777011.3169-NODE-3169-length-11000-cov-2.656190_pt1 | contig 11000 bp, 18 predicted proteins | sample MGYA00374964_ERZ777011 | MGnify/ENA primary metagenome ERZ777011 (study PRJEB29310, sample SAMD00008975) | mouse gut metagenome | study: EMG produced TPA metagenomics assembly of the Metagenome analysis of fecal microbiota from mouse which was promoted...
CTTTTTATAATTTTTCCAAAATATTATAAATACATCTGATAATATCTCTTCTATATCTTCTTCGTTTGATATGCTATTTCTTAATATTTTATATATATAAGCATTATAGCACTCAATTATTCTTTCTATATCTAATATACCATTTTTCTTAAATGCTAATATCTTTTCGTTCTCCAATTTAGATCTAAACTCCTTATAAAAGTACTTTCATTTATATAATACCTTTGTAATAAAAAAGGTTACAACTTTTTTATAAAATTTTAGAGCTATGTCTCCATAGCTCTTTTCTCAATTGGTTATTTGGCAGGTGTGCCAAGTCCTGCATCTCTTTTGACCATTTTCAGGTGTGTGGATGGCACTATTGTCGACTTCAGATAACCTACTTCTATTATTTATTTAATTTATATATAACTAACCTATTCTTCTCTTTAATAATAATGATTCTTCTGATAGTTCTAGTTTTGTCCTTTCTTTCACTAATTGCATAAGCTGTTCATTATCTTTCTGTAAATGATACTCATTTACAGAAACTATATATTGTTTATCTTTTTCATATGCTATTTCATGTGCTTTTATAATTAACGTAGCAACTTGTCTTTTATCAATCCCTTCAAAACAAGAAGAATCTTGTATTAAATATTCAACTAGATTATTGTAATACAAGATTAGCAAATCTATTACAATATTTTTTACAGCACTTATGCCTTCTCCCTTATCGCCTTTTAAATTTAATGTTACTCTTACTGGCATACTGTTTATTCTTCTATCAGATGGTATCTCTATATCAAAATAGGCTTCTTGGTCATCTTCATAAATTTCATCTACTAAATTAAACACATAAGTTCTATATACATCTATCAATTCTTTATACATATCTAATTTTTGCTCTAAAATTAGATATTTCTCTTTAATGGAATCTTCTATTTTCTTCTTATTTGACAAATCATCTATTACTCCTGACACTCTACCATATTCTTCTTGATTTTCAGTAAGTTCCATATTTTTTAATTCATAAAGATTCATTGCTTCTCTAAATATATCATTATCTGAAATTTTAGAAGATAAGTCATCAACTTCTTTAGATAAAATTTGAATTTCCCTTTGTAAGTCATTATTTTTATTTTCTATTTCTTTTAATTCTTTTTCATATATTTCTTTCTTATCTTTAAACATATTATCATAAAACTGTTGTACTTCACTTAATGTTCTCTTTGTTAACTCTGGAATAACAATATTAGCCTGATTATATAAATTCAAAATGTCTTTATATGAAATATCAGCTTTATTACATTCCTCAATTAATTTTATTAACCTATCAGTTCTAATCATATTTTTTTCTAATAAAATTTTTTTCTCTTTTAAATTAGAATTCTTCTCCGAGTTTCATGGAATCTTCAGATATATTTAAATTATCAATTTTATTTTTTATTGATTTTAACTCTTGCTCTAATTTTGTTTTCTTTTGTAATAGAACAAATTGTTTCTTTTCTAAAGTTTTTATGTCATCCTTAAAGAATTTATTATACTCATTGTATGATTTTAGTTTTTCTTGTTCTGTTTTTGTCTGTACAAAAATATCTATTAGTTCATTTAACTTTAATAAAGTCAAGAAATTTTTAATATCATCTTTATTAGGGCTTTTATTAATACTACTTATAATATTATTTCTTTTCTCTAAAAATATTTGTTTAGAATTAATTCCACGTTCAATTTTAAAAAATTCAATGTATTTATTATGCGAATATTTTTCTTCATTAATTGTATATTCATTAAATCCTAGAAACTTCTTAACAGTATAAATATTTCCATCATATAATATTTTTGCCTCTAAAGCCCACCCTGTTATCTCATGTGGGTAATCTCTTTTTTCTTCTCTTCTACCTAACATATATGAGATAAACTTAAATAATAAAGTTTTTCCTATACTATTTGATGTTTTTTTATCATTTTTAGGTTTTACTATTTTTCCATAAATCATAGTCATACCTTTTTCATAAAAATCTATCTCTCTAATTGTCATTCCCTTTTCATCAATTATTTTAAGTTCTAATATTTTCATTAAATATCTCCCCTTTATTATCATAATTTATCATTTGTGACATATACATATAAGTTATAGTTAATATGTACTTACTATAACTGGGGCTATATCGCAATTTACCATTCTGTATATAATCTTTATTCAATTTATACCATATTTGTTCTACTGTATATTTCTTATCAGAAATAACATCTAATATACAAGCACTTAATCCAATTAAACTCTCCGAAATCGTTATATATTTATTGGGTAATATCATTTTCTTCCTCTTCCTTTTCAAATATATCACATTTATCAAAAATATAAACAATTAAAAATTTTAAAGGTAAATCTAACGTTTTTTTACATTTATGTACTTCTAATATTTTTTCTGTAATTAAATCATATAGTTCTTCACCTGAATATTGAATGCTTAATTCCTTATATGTATTAATAATATATAATCTTGTTGTTTCAAATTTTGCTATTTGTTCTATATCTTGATTCATGAGTTTTATTACTTCTTCTACTATACTTGCTTTATCTAATATTGCATTTATCTCTTCTTCTCTTTTTTGTAACTTGTTTATTTTTATTTTTTTAGGTGTTGATATCCTTTTGTAATCTTCAACTTTATTAGAATATAATGTAACATAATCATACTTTTCAGCTATACAACTAATTGTGTCAATAATATCTTGAACATTTGGTATATTTAAATCTACGGTATTTGAAATTCCCAATTGCACTTTTAATCTTGTTAAAACTTCTATTGGTAATTCATCAAGATAACTTCTAAAATCATATACATCCATAACTTCATTTTCGAAATCAATATTATATTCTTCTTTATATTTTTCTACTGTATTGTCAAAAAAATTCTCTGGATCTGGTGGTAGCCTTTTATCAATATTGTTAAATATGAATATTGTTTTAGAAACCTTACCTCCCCACTTATTCTTTTCATATACATTCTGTAGTAATCCATGTAAATCGCTGTCAAACTTCTTCTTCATTCCCTCTGTAATATTATCTACATGAGATAGTGGAGAATTAATCATATAAAACAAAGCTTCATTTTTTAGATACCCATCATTTTTATAATCTCCTCTCATTGGTTCTGGCATAATATAATCTTTTTTCTTAAATTTATAGTATTCTCTTAATATAATTCCAACATTATTTTGAAAGTTAGTTCCTGTTGTTCCTCTTAAAAAATGAATAATACTATCTACAAATTGAGCCTTTTTACTAACTTCTTCTAAATTATTCATTGACATACCACCTTATTTTCTTATATTATATCTTAATGAAACAAAAAAGTAAATTAATTTATATATTTTTTCTAAAAATCCAGTTTTATTCTATAGTTATTTATTATCAAATATTTTTGTAATCGTGCGAACATTTGTATTGTATCATATTGTTTATATACATTCAATACTTATGTCGAATTTTATCTAAATATTTTTATTTATTAATCTTAATTTAAAATTTAGTATTTATAACTTATAATCTTATCTATTACATCAGATTGTATCATTTTCTCAAATACATCATTTGCTTTCTTTCTAGTTTCATCTGTACTAGATATATAAAAATTTTCAGTAGTTTCTATATTTCTATGTCCTAATATATCGGCAACATCTCTTATTTCCACACCATTTCTTAATGTTTTCGTTGCATAACTCCCTCTTGAATCATACATTTCTTAATTCCTAATTTATTATGTATCACTTGAAATGGGTATCTCAATAAATCTGTCCCTACAAATGTTCCATATTCTTTAGTAAATACTAGATTAATTGCATTTACATTTAAACATCTATCTTGATTTTTCACTATTCTCTGCTCGATTACTTTTCCATATTGATTTTTAACATCCTCTAAATGATAATATTTATAATCAACTCCATATAATGTTTTCATATATAATTGTTTCTTTCTATAATTTTTGAGTGCTGTTAATAAAGTTACACTAATATGAATATTTCTTCTGCCTGTTGGAGTTTTTGTATTTCCTATATACCATCTTCCTTTGTCATCTTTAGGCTTATCATATACATTATGTTTAACATATATAATACCATTATCTAAATCTATATCGTTCCAAGTTAATGCAAATATCTCTCCTGTTCTCATTCAAGTATAACAAGATGTTAAAAAAGCACATGTAAAAGTATCATTATTTTTAAATCTATCTAATATTGCATCTATTTCTTGTTGTGAATAAACGTGTTTTATATCTTCTTTATCATCTTCAATTTTTGTTTTGAATCCAGATTTACTTATTCTTTTTCGCTTACCATTAACTTTACCCACCTCCAATTGATATTGATATACTTTACCCCTTTTCTTGACATTTACAGAAGCCATTTTTATTTATCTCCTTCCATATTATGGTTGGACAATTTCTTCACATTATCAATGTTTGACAAATCTTGTCCTTCATAATCTGTTAAAAACTTGATTAATGACGTTTTCAAAATTTTAATACTTCCTAATTTTAAAGCTGGTAAATATCCCTTTTCAATAAGTGTATATATGTAGTTTGGACTTGAATGTAATAAAGCTGCTACTTCTTGAACTGTGTAAATTAGTCTTTCGTTTTCTAAATTTAGGTTTTTTGTCTTTTGCTCTGATACATTATCTTTTCTTTTACTCATAACTTTCAACTCTCCTAAACTTTTATACTAATTCTGGCTCAATATCCACTAAATTCTCTATTTGTTGTTCCCTTGTATATTCTGGATAACGGATTTTTACTCCTTCCCAAAAATAAGGTGCATGGAACAACAAAATACTTCACTTGGTGCATACGAACTTGATATTTTTTCATCTTCTAAATCTTTTTCACTATCATACATAAGACTGTGATTCCATAAATTTAATGCCATTCTTGTTACTTTTAATGATGTAGATGTTTGCCATCCTTTTTGTATAGAATCTAAATTTACTTCACCTTTGCTTATATTAAATATCTCTTTAAAATGCTCTCTAGTTGTTTCGCAAATACTTAATGTATATATCAAAGATTTATAATAGACATCTGTTTTCCCTTGTTTGCTTAATTCATTCATTTTTTCTTCAAAAAAATTCTTATGTTCAATATCTATAAAATTCATAGTCTTTTCCTCTTTTTTTCTTTTAAATATCTATTAGCAAGTCCAATTACTCCTTCCTTGCCATACATAGTTTGCAATGGATCTAGTTCAGATAAAAATTCATCTACATCTAAATCCAAATATTTATGTTTATTCTTAATATTATTTAGAGCAATGATGCAGTAACTTCTAAGTTGTTCCCAATTATATAATTCTCTTGCCATTATAAAACCTCCACTTTAATATATTTTGGTACATCATGGCTGCGACCTAATTCTTCCTTAAATTCAAATCTTCTTTTTTCTTCATATAAGAATAGGCACTTTTATTCCAACTTCTATATGCCATATTGCTTAATTTTCTAGGTTTGGATAATTCTATACTTGCTTGATTGTGCATATTCTTTAGAATTAGATCATCAGCATTATTTTTTAATTGATTTATTTTCCTTTTAGCTTTTATATAATCTTTTGTTTCTTTTATATGTTTTTGTCTGTTTTTAGCCTTTCTCTCTTGCTTAAATTTCATATATCTTCTATCTTTTTGTAATACTCTTGTTACTGAACTCTTTGCGATATTTAGTTTTTTTGCAATATCAACAGGCTTTAATTTTTGAACAAAATACATATCTAATATTCTCTTTTTCCTGTTTTTCATAGGTATCTCCCCTCTCTTATGCAACTTTTTGCTAACACTTTAATTGCTTGACAAAACTAATAAGAAGTGGGCTTCTTATTTTATGTATAATCTTATATAGACTAGGTATAAAGCTAATTCTAATCAGCTTTGAATGAGATTTTATTTTTAATTTTTGCATATTCTCATTTCCTCCCTTCTATATATGAGCCCACTTCACATGTCAAAAAAAGGGGTATTTTTTAAATTTTTTTATTTTTTTGTTCAAATTTTTCTCAACAATCTTTTTTGCACTTTCAATACTTTCTCTAACTGAACTTGGATGTGCATTTTCACTAACTGCAATTACAACAATAGGAATCTCCTCCATAATATTTTTGTAAAATCTTTTACTTTGTTTTTCAGTAAGTATTGAATCTAAAAATGCTCTAACATCTTTATCTACTGCTTTTAGAACATAAGTATCTTCACTTTGATAGAATCCTACAGTATAAGTTGCAAATACTTTAACCATTGCATCTTTTGAATTATTAAGTTTATGTTTTAATTTTCTATATTCCTGTTCATTTATTTCTACACAATCTTCAAATCTAGTACCTATTGCATAGTGCATATAATATTTAGCATAGAAATCGTATTTGTTTATTTCATCATAATTTTTATTTTTTTCTTTCATTTTCAATCCTCCAACAATCAATTTTTTAAAATCGAATTGTTGAAGGTGGAGATTTATTTCTAATAACAGATTCACTACAAATAGAAAAATCACTATGTATAGAACACAATAATCCTACATTAGTGATTTTATATTTCTCTATTAAGTTATCCTGAATATGATAATATTCTGTCATTTATGGCATCTCCAGACTTTTGACTTTAAATTTTCTATCTGGAGTGCCTATCAAAATTTCTTTTGTGTTCGCAACTAATTCCTTAGTTCACGAACACTATACTTTGCTTTTGGCACTTTTTATTAAAATGGGTACATAAAAAGATTTTTGGGTACAAAAAAAGATGCAATTTCCATTTAGAAATTACATCTATAGTTAAACAACTATATAATTATTTATTTGTCTTTTTTCCTACTATTTATTATTTTGTTAAGATTAGGAAATGTAGCAATAACAATATCTTTTAAAATCTCTAATTCTTCTTCATCACACTTATCAATAATATTTTTTAATATTTCTTTATTGGTGTATTCTTTATTATTATTCATTCTTTCTCCATATAATAAATAATCAGAAGATTCCTTTAATTTTGAACATATTTGATGCAATGTATGTATGCTACAACTTTTATCGCCTTTTTCTAAACTTAAAAGATAATTTTCAGTTCTATCTATCATTTCAGATGCCTTTTCTCTTGTCAAACCTATACTTTCTCTTGCACTTCTTGTTCTTTCTCCAAAGCCTTTCCAGTCTGTATATTCCTTTTTATCCGTTCTGCTCATTATTTCGCCCCCAATACCAACAATAATTTTAATAATTTCTGTTAGTATTATCTCATTTTAGGCAAAATAATATTAGAAACCAATAATAATTTATATAGTTATTATTGGTCATTTGATAAGTAAATAAAAATACGATTTTAAATCGCTTTGAGTTTACATTTTTTGTTTTATCAATTTCATATACTTATCATTTAATTTTTGTAAATATTCCAGGTTAGCATTAGTAATTTGAGTATTTTTTACTACTCCATCTTCCTGCATTTCGTCAAAGTATCTATTATTTAAGTATAATAGTTGTTTAACTATATCTTGCTCATCAATATTACAAGCTCTCAATGTCGCATATACATAAACATTATTTGAAAAATGATTTAATTCTTCCTCTTGAGCATTAGGAAAAGATTTTCTCACTTCTTCCTTTATTTTTATTGTCATTTCTAATCTAAATGGCTTGTTCAATAATTCACTATAATCTTTCACAATTTTTTTCTTTTCATTTTCTAAATATTGTTTTGCTTCTAAATATTTTGCAATTACTTTATCTGTTACTACTGATTGTTCATATAGTTTATCATATTCAGTTGCATTATCAACAAGTCTATTTAGTTCATTTTCTGCATTAGTAATATCTTGATCTAGCTTTACAATGTCATACTTCATAAATTTCCTCCTTTCATTTTCAAGGTTGTGCCTTTCAAATTGTAGCATAAAAAAATGATAAAATCAACATACTTACAATAAAAGGAAGGAATTTTTTATGAGCAATAATAGGAATCCATATAATGGGTTAAAAGGCAGATTAAATGTTACTGGCGAGAATATAAATCGTATTAGAGTACAACAAAATTTATCTGCACAAGCATTATCTGATAAACTGATTATGATTGGTTTAGATATTCATAGACAAGCCATTTATGATATTGAATCTGGAAAAAGAACTGTGGCAGATTATGAACTTTGTGCAATAGCAGAAATGTTAGATACCACTTCTGATGCACTACTAAAAGATTTTTCTAAATATGTGAAAAAAGAAAAAATTAAAAGAGATTACTAAGGTGTGAAATAGTAATCTCTTTATTCATACTTGTAATTTCTCGAGATGATTATAACATTAAAATCATATACTTTTCAAATTACTTATAATCAATTTTTAATAGAAAATAGGAATATATTTCAAATTCCTACTTAATAAACTAATTTTGACTTTTAAACGGATGCTTTAATTTGTTTTTTATTTCTCCAGTAATTATTTTCATTGAAATATCATATATATTTTCTGCATCATCTTCATTCAGACTAGCATTAATCTGTAAATCTTTAATTATTTTATCTTTATTTTTTCTGCCAAATATAAAATAATTTTCTATAATATCATTTATCAAAATACATTTTTGTCCATCATATCCTGTTTGTTTAGATAGTTCTTTTATAAATCCCATTTTATTCATTATCAGATACCTCCCCATACATTTTAGCTTTAGTATCTTGTTGTAGTTCATATCCATATTCAAATATATATGATATACCAAATAAGAATAATATTTGTATTACATCAAATAATTCAAAATCTACACCTAAATCAGCACCTAGTATTTTTTCAAATATAACTCCTCCACCACTTGGTAGTATAAGTGCTATAATCATAAGTTTTGCCATTTGTTTAATGTATTTAACATTTTCTAATGTAAATGGTGTATCTCCTTGATTAATGTTTATAAATAGTTTTTCTAATCTATTTAATGTCATTCTATACAATACTAAACAAATTACTAAACATCCAAAACCTAATTCTAGGAAAGCTATTATTTGTACTTTAGAATTATTTTCTAATATATTTTTCATTTGCAAAATTGTGTCTTGATTTTTTTCATCTGCAACTAAAATGTCATTTGCTTTTAATTGTAAAGTTACACCATCATTTGCTTTTTCTTCTGTTATAGTTATTTTGTCATCAATTCTTGATCCTTTAAATACAATAGTGTTATCCTTTAATTCTATATGGCTTATGAATATAGGTGTAACTATTAGCAAAAATACTATTATTGGAATTGCTATTGTAACAGCTATTTTTCCAATTCTTGCAAGTACATATATTGCCTTGCTTATTCCTTTGATTTTTTTCTGTTTTTCCTCTTTAAATTTAACTACACTCATTTTTATATCTTCATCTAATGAATCTATATCTACCATATTTTCGTGTACCAAATCGTTTATTTTACAATGAAATACCTCACATAATTTCATTATCTTTTCCATTTCTGGATAGCTTTCTCCATTCTCCCATTTTGATACACTTTGTCTTGTTACATCCATTTTTTCTGCCAACTTTTCTTGACTCATTTTAGCTGCTTTTCTTAAATTATATAAATTTTCTCCAAATTTCATTAGACTACTCCTCCTTCATCTTTAATTGTAGTGTAGTTCTTCTTAAAATTCTATCAACTTTCAGTTGCATTTTATGAAAAAATGCAAAATGCAATTCAAACTTTACATTTTTCCTTTTAATTTTTTCTCCACTTTTTATTCTTCCAAAGGAACTATTTTTACATAAGTATATCTATCATCAGTATCTCCTATTATTTTTATTCCTACTGTTTTAGACTTTAATTCATTATCTCTATATTCCCAATCATCAGATATACTATACACTTCCAAATATTGAGCATATTCCAATAATACCTTTTGTGTTATTTCAGAATATTCTTTTTTTACTGTATATGCTATAATTTTATTTGTTTCATTTTCTATTTCTATGCTTGCAATAGCTTCATCTAACGAATCTTGTGTAAATATTTTTACCTGCATATACTTTATCTTGTCATTATCATAATCCAAAATTCTATATGTAATAAACTTTGATGAAAACTGATTATAAAAATCTTTCTCTATAATGTTTTGTCTTATTAATTCTTGAAATTTATTTAATGTGTAATCTATATTTTCATCATTAATTTGAATATTCACATCTCCTTCTGTTTCTTTTACTATTGTTGTTTCTGTTGCACTTACGATATCTGAAACTTGAACATTATATTTATCCATATTATATTTGCTATATATTTTTTCTATTAATTCTACACTTTTTGCATTTTCATTTAAGGTGTGTATTTTTTTGCTTATCGTATATCTATCTGACAATATTTTTTTATCTTGTATGTTTGTTATTATTTTAGGGATAGCAAATGAGAGTATAGTGATTAATATAAGTGATATATATATTAAATTTGTTTTATTCTTCAATATTCGCCACCTCCAGATAGAATGATACACAAGTTCCCTTATTTAATTCACTTTCAATAATAAGTTTTGCATTATGAATTTTTGCGATCTTTTCGCATATTGAAAGCCCAATACCATTTCTTCCGTTTTCTCTTGCTCTTGCTTTATCTACCATATAAAAACTTTCTACTATTCTAGGTATTTCTTCTTTTGGTATTCCACATCCTTTATCTTCTACTGAAATTTTGTATTTATTTTTTTCATTTTTTCCTATTACTTTTATAATTTTATCCTTTGGGTTTGCTTTTTTACTGTTATCTATTAGATTTCTTAAACAATCTTCTAATAATATTGTATCTGCCATTATATATCCATCTTCTATATTTAGTTTTAGTTGTATTTCTCCTAAACTTTCATGTATGTCTTTATATAGATTATTCATAAACCATACTACATTTGTTTTTTCTAACTTAACAGTTTCATTTGAAAGTTCCATTAAGTCCATTAATTTATGTGCTAAAGTTTCTAATCTTTTTGCCTCATTAAATATATAATTTGCAGATTTTAT
>ERZ777011.3173-NODE-3173-length-10955-cov-5.424312_pt1 | contig 10955 bp, 10 predicted proteins | sample MGYA00374964_ERZ777011 | MGnify/ENA primary metagenome ERZ777011 (study PRJEB29310, sample SAMD00008975) | mouse gut metagenome | study: EMG produced TPA metagenomics assembly of the Metagenome analysis of fecal microbiota from mouse which was promoted...
TTTCGACATTTTCTGTTCGCCGAAAAACTACAAAACCGCATCGGCGCTGACACTTATACATCCACTCCGCCCCCTATAAGTGCACGCTTTTTCCTTGCTTTTTCCCAATTCCCTTGCACCTATTCTACCATATTTCAACCCATATTGCTTGTCTTCCAAGCTGTTTGAGGTTACGAAGCAGGCCCTACATAGCATACCCAGGTTGTTCCTCCAGCCACCACTTGAAGTACTGCCCTCCCCAGCGGACTTTATTGTTCAGCCCGCTCTCAGAGACTTTGATGTACTCATCGGTTTTCTTCACCACCACAACTACGTGGCCGCTGCTGCTGTTGTCGTAGCGGATCAGATCGCCGGGACGGATCTGCCCCCAGGTGGGGTTGTCCACCTGGCGCCAAGGCAGGCTGCCGAAGGCGGCGTCCGAAGACAGCGTGGCCCAGCCGGAGCAGTGGATTCCCCGCCCATATGGCCCGCCGCTGGTGGAACGGTAGGGCGTGGGGAATACTACCCCGGTTGGGTAGATTTCCCGGAGCTGCGCCAGAGTGGCTTGGACACTTTCCTCGGTGGGGCCGGACGGTGTGGTGGGGACTTCCTCCTGGTATGGCTGGGCGCTATCGATGTGGACGGAGTTGGTGGCGGCATCGTAGGCCACGCCGAAGTCCACTGCCCTGCCGATATCCCGGAGTTTCACAAAATTATTGCCGTGGATAGAGTATGCCTCCATTTGGACGCGTTGGCCGTTGACGTAGATAGGTTGGGTGCTGACCGTGGCATTGAGGTAGTCCGCCGCCTGGACGGCAGGGCCGCTCAGGGCAAGACCTGCGAGGATGCCGAGCCCCATAAAAACTGCTTCTCTTTTTCTGCTCATATTGTTGTTCTCCCTTCAGTTTTATTGTGCTTTTGGCAAACACAACCATGCCGAAGGGTCGTTGGAAAGTCAAGCACAATCGGGATTCAGTATGGAGAAAAACAGCGGGAAAAACGAAGCACTTTGCACAGCGGGGGATCCCCCTATTGTTTTCTGTGGTGCTATTTTTGCGTGGAATCACATGGTCTGCTCCCAGTGCTGGTCGCCACTGAACTTCTGGCCCATGGCCATTTTCTTGATGGCCTCGCGGCGGCGCTGTTTGCTGTCCGTCCAGGTGGGTGGTGTGGGAAGCTGCCATTCCGCATCCCGTTGCAGGGCGGCCACTACCCAGGCCCATCCGGCGGCCAGCTCACCCATCCAGCCCTCGTCCGGCTCTGGGGTGGTGGGACGGAAGCCTGTGGCCTGACGGTAGAGGAACAGCATCTCCAGATTTTCCTTGAGGAAGGTTTCATCGTGGAGGCTGCTGTCCCGGCACTTGCGTCCGTTGGGACAGGTGAAGGTGATGTGCTTCCGGGTGTCAGACCAGGAAACCTCATAACCCTCTATCTCCATGTTGGCGATGAAATCTTCCCGGGTGATGGCGTACTCCAGTGCCTCGTTGATGGCCTGGATCAGATCCAGCTTCCAGCTGTCGCCGCGTAGGCCGGCCTGGTATTCACCAGGCTTCATGCGATTCTTTTTCCGCTGGGGACCGCACTCGTCCAGCACCTGCAGGCCGTGGGCCAGACAGATTTGGTCGTTCACTTTGCGGTGCGCCAGCAGGTCGCTGTAGCTTTGGTGGAGCTTGTGTCCATCCTTGTGGCTGACACTATTGACGACCATGTGGTTGTGCAGATGGCCGGTGTCCACGTGAGTGGCGACCACAACCTCGAAATCCGGAAACTGCCGCTGGGCAAATTCCAGGCCAATGGCGTTGACCTCCTGGGGCGTGATGTTGTCCTCTGCGGAAAAGGACTGGACGAAGTGGTAGAACTGCGTCCCTCCTGTCTTGCGGAAGCGTTCCTTGGTCATCTGCATCTCAATGAATGCGGATCGTGGGACGCAGTTGCTGCCGGTGACCAGCAGCGCATCGCCCCAGTGCGTTTTCTTTTCTTGCTTTACATAGTCGATTACGCCGCGCATCGAACTGGCGGACTGTTTCTTGCATTGGATCGCGGTGAAGGTTGCCATCAGCACACCTCCCGAACCAGCGTACTCACTGTGTCACATAGGCGAGCGTACTCGCCGATCAAATCGTCGCCGCGCAGGACGCTGATTCGTCCCATGTTGGCCAGGGTGGTGAGCTGGTTGAGGTTGCGGCCCTGGGCTTTCAGCTCAGAGAGCAGGTCATCCAACCCTTCTACCCGGACGATTTCCTTCCCCAAGGCGCAGGTCGTTAGGTAATCCGTGACGGTCATACCCGCTGCCTTGGCCCGCTGGTGGATAACTTTTTTATCTGCCGGGGTCATCCGGGCGGTGATGATCTCGGTTTTCTTCTTCTGCATTTATGTCCTTTCTCCCCCTTCAGGGGGCAGGGGGGGCCGGGGCAGTGCCCCGGCGAGTGCGGGCGGCGTATAGCCGGACGCGATGCTTGCCCCACCCAAAAGGGTGGGCATCCGCCCCAACGGGGCTTTTCTGCGTTGCCCTCGCCCGGTACTTCCACGGTACGGTGGCGGGGCTGTCCGCACTGCGGGAAGCTGTGAGGGAAATTTATCCTGCTTGCCCTTAAATTGGGCCTCTGCGCTGCCCTTCAGCCTGTGCCCGCGTGCACCTTACTGATTACAGCGTGGTACATTTTTCCGCTGAACAGCCCCTGCGCACCCCGCCCTCCCACAACGGGCCGCACGAGGGCCAACGCCGTATTTTAGGGCATCGGAGGGGTACGGATGCCACCCCGCCCACAGGAGGGTCGCAAAGGGCCTTGCAGCGCGAAACGCGGGGTTATGCACCTAACTGGAGTTGGGCGCGGGCGGTTTCATGGGCCAAGCCGCTCCAACTGCCGCTGATAGTGGGTCTCCAAAACATCTTGAAATGGGGAGACGGTATAGAGCAGATTGCCATTTCGTTTTACGCCAGCCTTGGTGGTAACGGTGGTGTTTTCAGTTTGGATAAGGCCCTTGCGTTCGAGCGCGCCGACGTATTTTGCCACCGTGTTTTCAGTCATGTCAACCGCTTTGCCAATTGTTTTGTAGCTGGGCCAGCATTGGTGTGTTTTGCGATTAGCACAGCAGAGCAGGTAGGAATAGACGGCCAGCTCACCAGGGCAAAGGCCGAGGATAAAAATTTCATTAGGGAAAGGGAACGTGTTTTTCAAGGGATCATATTTTTGTCGCCGACTCAACCGATTTCACCGCCCTTCGTATGCTGCTCTACCCACTGAATAAATTTTTCTTTGGGCACCACGATTCGATTGCCGATTTTGAGGACAGGGAAATCTGCTTCGTGCATCAACTCATAGCTGCTGGACGGAGCGATGCCCAGCACCTTCGCCACTGTTGCCGCATTGAGAAACAGTGGCAGGTCGTCATAGCTTTTGTACTCAGATAATTTCATTGGCGTTTCCTTTCATAAAATTTTGTTGGCCACGCGCCGTACACCTTCCTGCCCCAGAATCTCGCTGCGGCGTTCTCACCCTGTTGGCACGCTCATCCCGTGTGGGAGTCTTGGCGGTGCTTCGTCCAGGGAGTATGTACTCCGGCGGTGGGTATTTACTTGTCAAAGTTCATCTGCCCCTTCCCTTTGGGACAGCTCCATGATAGAATAACCGCGGAGAGTTTTACATCAGGAAGTGATCTTTGTGGAAGATACAGATCAGGTGGTATTTTACGAGCCACGGCTGTTGCTGGTGGAGGTGGGTGAGGGGCGTTTTTCCACCGTGCTTCAGCATGGGGACGGAACGGTGGAGCGTCTGCCTGTTACCACACCCGCTAGGGACTTGATCGCCGCCGCGGAGATCAACTACTGGCCATACCGCCGGGAAATCAAACGGTTGCGGGACGACCATCCGCTGTTCGCGGCGCGGCTGGACATTCCGGTGGCGGACTTTGAGGACTTTATGACAGAGACGCTGCTTCTGCCGTCCATGCTCCAGAAGATCGACCCAGTGGGCTTTTTTGCGCTGGGGGTCTTGCTGGATCAGGTATTGCAGAGGGAGGACGATGGCAGCGCGTTGTTCTTGCTGGACGCGGCACAGGAGTTGCTGCACGTGCTGGAGGAGCCGATCTGCACACAGATCTACCTGCGAAATATTCTGGAGATGGCCTTTGACGGGAGGGAGCGGGCCACCCAGAAGGAACGCTTTGAGAAGCTGTGCCAGATCTATCCGCAGATTGGAAGGCTGTGCGATCCCGCCAGTCTGCCTGATGTAGAGCAGGGACAGAGGGTGTTCAGGGCCAATTCAGTATTTGGGCTGCGGATGCTGGAGCTGGCACTCTACTTCCAACAGGACAAGCAGCGCATTGCCCGGTGCGACTACTGCTGGGGTTGGTTTATCCCCAAGACGAAAAAAGTCACCCGGTACTGTGACCGGGTGGCGGAGGAGTTTTTACAGCGGATCGACACCACCCATGAGCTGGGCAGTTACGAAGCGGATAAGGCAGAGTTGGTGGAGGAGACGGTCTGGCAACGCCGGGGGGGCTGGTGACTTTAGCTTTGATCCAGAAACGTATTATCCAGAAATGATACAGGTGCTTGATTTGGGCGCGGCGGAGCCGAAGTGGGAGATATATACAGCGGATCATCTGCGGAAACAGGAGCAGCAGGGGCATCAGAGTTTGCGGGAGAAACATGGGAAACGATAAGGGGGGACGAGGAGTGAAGAACATAGCCATCGTGGAGGACGAAAATGCCGCCGCTGAGCATCTTACGGCATACATACAGCGGTACGCCGCCGAGTTTGGCCAGCAATTCAATATCACCCGGTTTTATGACGGTGAGGAGTTCCTTCAAAACTATAAGTCCGTTTATGCGGTGGCGTTTCTGGATATTCAGATGCCGCGGAAAAACGGCATGGACGCCGCCGTGGAACTGCGCCGGCACGACAAAAATGTGTCGATCATCTTCATCACAAACCTGGTGCAGTACGCTCTGAAGGGATACGAGGTAGACGCGGTGAGCTTTTTGCTCAAGCCGGTGAGCTACTACGATTTTTCCCTGAAATTCAAAAAGGCACTGGATATCTACCTGATGAACGAGGAGCGCAGCTTTACGGTGAACGCCCCAGGCGGGCTGTGCCGCATCTCCACGGACAAGCTGATGTATGTGGAGATTATCAAGCACCGGCTCCACTACCACCTGATCGACGATGTGATCGAGATGACCGGTGTGCTGTCTACTGTGGAGCAGGAGCTGGGTTCCTACGGATTTCTGCGCTGCAACACCTGCTACCTGGTCAATCCAAAGTTTATCGTGCGTGTAAAGGGGGCCGAGGTGCAGGTGGGGGACCGCACCCTCCAGATCAGCCGCCCCAGGCGGGCCGCGTTTATGGAGGGGCTGACCAACTGGTACGCCGGGGCAGGAGGTGGGAACCATGGCTGAGGTCAACGTGATCTATCAAAAAATCATCCTGGAATTCCTGTTTGAGCTGTATGTGTTCTACGCCCTTGCCACGCGAAAGCTGAATCGGGCTCCCCGATTCTGGATACGGACTTTGGCCGGAGCCGGCGCGGTTTTGGCACTGGCCTATGGCGCGGCCTTCTTCTACCGCGCCGTGGGCGGGACGGCACTGGGGCGCATCACCGTCTACGTGTTCCTGTTCGCCGCCGCCACGGCCCATCTCCGGCTGTGCTTTGATGAAACCTTCCCCACTGTCCTGTTCTGCGCCAGCGTGGCCTACGCCGCCCAGAATCTGTGCTATAAGCTGTATCTGATCCTTTGGTGCGGGGGGGAGGCCCTGCGCGGGTACGACGGCTGGGGTCCCAGATTTGATCTCTATTATCATGTGCTGTATTACGCCTTTTTTGCCCTGGCGGCTGCGGCGGTCTACTTCCTCTTTATCCGGGGGATGCTGCGGCATATGTCCGGCGGGCGGCTGGACCACCATATGCTGGCCATTGCCATCCTGGCGCTGAGTATCACCGTCATCCTGTGCTCGGTGGAGGATGTTTACTTCTCTCATCTGAGTGTGGGCCGGGAAAACCGATTCGAGCTGTGGGATCACTATGTTCTACGGCAGGCGGGTAATCTGTTCTCGGTGATGAGCTGCACGGTGGTGCTGCTGCTCACTTCCCGGACGGTGGAGCGGCGGGAGCTGCGTCAGGAGCTGGAATACCTCCAGCACGCCGTCCGTCAGAGCGAGCGGCAATACGAGATCTCCCGGGACACCATCGACTTGATCAATGTGAAGTGCCATGACATCCGCTATAAGCTGGGAGCCCTGGCGGTCCAGGGGGAACAGGTGCGCCCTGAGGCGGTGGCCGATCTCCAGAAAAGCATTTCCATCTACGACGCCAAGGTGGAGACGGGCAACCAGTTTTTAGACGTCCTGCTGACGGAAAAGAGCCTTTACTGCGAACAGAACGGCATCACGTTTTCCTGCATGGCGGACGGGGCCAGGCTTACCTTTATGGACGACGGCGACCTGTACTGCCTGTTCGGCAACATCATCGACAACGCCCTGGAAGCGGTCAAGGCTATTAAGGAGGAGCAGCGGCGGGTCATAAACCTGGTGATGAAGGCGCGGGGCAATATGCTCGTGATCCAGTCGGACAACTACTTTGACGGGGAGCGCGCTTTTGAGGGCGGCCTGCCCGTCACCACCAAGGCAGACCGGAACTACCACGGGTTCGGGATGCGGAGCATTCGGATGATCGTCCACAAATATGAGGGGGAGCTGACGGCCTATGTGGCGGACGGGATTTTCCACCTGAATATTTTGTTCAGTCTTGCCACATAAAAGAACAATTTGGAAGAAAATTGCTCCGTGCTTGTGTCCGGGCTGCAAAGTAAGTAAAAATTGCGCAGTTTAAGGAACGCCCGTTGCCAGCGGGCGTTCCCTTTATTATATTATTGCCAGAAAGAGCGATGCGCGGCGTGAATCCTTTGTAGCATACGTAAAAATCCAGGCCGGGTACGTCCGGTTTGAGCATACGGTCACAAAGCGCGGCAACGCGATGTGAATAAAAAGTGAGAAGGAGAACCGAGCGATGAAAAAGAAGATTCTTGCAATGCTGCTGGCCTTGACCATGGCCGCAGCACTGGCGGCCTGCAGCCCCGCCGCCAATCAGCCCAGCAGCACCCCCAGCTCCGATCCTACTTCCAATCCCACCCCCGGTGCTTCATCGGCCCCCTTTGAGGCCGCTATGCTGGCCGACTTTGCCAACGGCCCGGCGGCGGACGGCAGTGTCTTTGCCTCCGACGGCTGGTCCAACGGCAGCGTGTTTAACGTGTGGTGGAAGGGCGACATGGTTACTTATTCCGACGGCCAGCTCCACCTGGGCATTGCCGACGCCAACGGCGAGGTGGAACAGGGCTACTATGGCGGCGAGGCCCGCACGGGGCTGTACTACGGCTATGGCGACTACATCGTAAAGATGAAGCCCTCCAAGGCGGAGGGCACCGCCAGCACCTTCTTCACCTGCACCGGCCCCTACGACATCAACGCGGAGGGCAACCCCAATCCCTGGGACGAGATCGACATTGAGTTTTTGGGCAAGGACACCACCGGGGTTCAGTTCAACTATTTTGTGGACGGCCAGGGCGGCCACGAGTACTGGTACGACCTGGGCTTTGACGCCTCCGAGGAGTTCCACGAGTACGGCTTCCGCTGGAGCGAGGACGCGATCACCTGGTATGTGGACGGCGAGGCTGTTTACACGGTAAATGCCAGCGCGGATAACCCGCTGCCCTCCACCCCGGGCCGTATTCTGATGAACCACTGGTGCGGCACCCCCGACGCCGAGGGCTGGATGGGTAAATATGAGCTCAGCGACGCCACCGCCGACTACCAGTGGGTCAAGACCTCCGCCACCGGCCGCGAGCTGGTTCCCAGCGAGGACGGCGAACAGGACGGTGCCATGGACGGCCTGGACGTGAGCTTCGCCAACGGCGCGGCGGCGGACGGCAGCGTCTTTGCCTCCGACGGCTGGTCCAACGGCAGTGTGTTCAACGTGTGGTGGAAGGGCGACATGGTTACTTATTCCGACGGCCAGCTCCACTTGGGCATCTCCGACGCCAACGGCGAGGTGGAGCAGGGCTACTATGGCGGCGAGGCCCGCACCGCCCATCACTACGGGTACGGCGAGTACTCCGTCAGCATGAAGCCCTCCAAGGCGGAGGGCACCGCCAGCACCTTCTTCACCTGCACCGGCAATTACGACATCGGCCTGGACGGCAATCCCAACCCCTGGGATGAGATCGACATCGAATTTTTGGGCAAGGACACCACCGGCGTCCAGTTCAACTACTATGTGAACGGCCAGGGGGGCCACGAGTACTGGTACGACCTGGGCTTTGACGCCTCCGAGGAGTTCCACGAGTACGGCTTCCGCTGGGCGGAGGATTCCATCACCTGGACCGTGGACGGCAAGGACGTGTACACGGTGGAAGCCAGCGAGGAGACCCCCCTGCCCTCCACCCCGGGCCGCATTCTGATGAATTACTGGTGCGGCACCCCCGACGCGGAGGGCTGGATGGGCAAATATGAGCTCAGCGACGCCACCGCCGACTACCAGTGGATCAAGACCACCGCCACCGGCATCAGCCTGGACGGCTGACAGCCTGCGATTTGTGTGTCCCGCCCCAAAGGGGCGGGGCACGGACGGATTGAATGAGTGTAGAATGATATGGGATATCTGACAGCTCTTGCCATTATTTTTATTTCCATCTGGTGCTGTTTCTTTCTCCTGCTGTTCCATTACGGCGTATTTGCCCTGATTGGCGTGTTCAAGCGAACGACCTATCCCAAGACAGGCCGCCTGCTGAAGTATGGCGTTGTCATTGCCGCCCGTAACGAGGAGGCGGTGATCGGCTCCCTGCTGGACAGCATCCGGGCTTGCGATTACCCGCAGGAAAAACTGGCGGTGTTTGTTGTGGCCCACAACTGTACCGACCGCACCGCTCAGATCGCCCGGGCGCACGGGGCCAACGTCTATGAGTATGACAACCCGGCGGAACGCACGGCGGGCTATGCCTACCACTATCTGTTTGAACGGATCAACGCCGAGTGGGGAGACGCGGGGATGGACGGCTTCTTCATTATCAACGCCGACAATGTGCTTTCTCCCGGTTACATTTCCAAAATGAACGACGCCTTTGTGGCCACAGGCGGGGAACACGTCATCACCTCCTACCGCAACTCCCGCAACTTCGGCAGCAACTATATGTCCTGCCTGTACGGCATTTACTTCATCTCCGCCTGCCGCTTTGAGGCCCGGGGGCGCACGGTGTGCGGATGCAGCACCCGGGTGTCCGGCACCGGATACCTGTTTCCGCCCCGGCTGGTGGAACACGGCTGGGAGTATGTCACCCTCACCGAGGACTGGGAGTTCACCGCCGACCAGCTGGCCCGGGGGTGCAAGGTGCTCTACTGCGATGAGGCGGAGTTTTTTGACGAACAGCCCCTCACGGTGAAGGTGATGCTCCGCCAGCGGCTGCGCTGGGCCCGGGGGCACATGATCGTCTTTTTCACCCGATTCCGGATGCTGATGAAAAGCCTGTTTTCCCGGGGAAACGGGCTGGATGGGCGGCGGCGGTTTTCCGTATTCGACATTTCCGCCAGCATCCTGCCCTTGGGCGTAATCAGCATAGCCCTGCTGCTGGTCCAGCTGGGGTGCATCGCCCTGTGCCCTCTGTTCGGGTATGACGCGGGGCGGGTGTGGCGGATTTACGGGCTGATCTCCCTGGCGCTGTTTGCGCTGTCCTATGCCCTCACTATGCTGGGCGCGGTGCTGCTGATTTTCCTGGAGCGGCAGCGCATCCGGGATGTGGGCGGGAGCAAGCTGGCGGCGGCAGTGCTGCTGTGGCCCTTTTTCCTGCTGGTGAATGTATTTTTGGACGTGGCCGCGCTGTTTCTGCGGGATCTGGAGTGGAAGGCCATCCCCCATGTGGGCGCCGACCCCTGGAGCGCCCCCCGGCGGCGGAGCGTCTGTGAGCGAGATCCAATCAAACGATGATTTAGGAGGGTTCCCTGTGGCAAAAGAAAAAAGCAACAAGAAAAAGTTGAGCGCGAAGGCGTTTACCGCTGTTGTCGCGCCCCTGCTGGCCGTTCTTCTGGCGTTTTCCATTGTGCTGTCCGTGGTGACCACCTCCCGGTTTGACCTGGTGCTCCGGGACATCTTCGGCGAAACGGATTTCAGCGGCGGCGGGCCGGATCATGGCGTTGACGCGGCCTACTACACCCGGGACATCGCCGACTCCAAAGAGCTTCAGGCCGCCGAGCAGGCCTACGCCCGCAAGGCGGGCGCGGAGGGCTTTGTGCTCCTCTACAACCGGGCGGAAGATGGCAAGGGCCTGCCCGTGGCGGCGGGCTCCAAGCTGAGCCTGTTCTCCACCTCCTCGGTGGATCTGCTGGCCGGCGGCACCGGCTCCGGCGTGTCCACCATCTCCAGCGATATGCGCACCGCCCTCACCGAGCAGGGCTTTGCGGTCAACGAGGCACTGTGGAAGTTCTACAGCGACAACCACGGGAGCTATACCCGGGGCGGCGGCTCCATCATGTACGGCGGCGCGGAGGACTGGACCATCAAGGAGGCCCCCGTCTCCGCCATCCCCGATGCCGCCAAGAGCGAGGCGGAGGGCACTATCCCCGTGTTTTTCCTGGCCCGAACCGGCGGCGAGGGCCGGGATCTGGGCCGCTACATGGGCGAGTGGACCAATGTGGCCGGGGACAAGGAGAAGCATTACCTGGAGCCCAACTCTGTGGAGCTGGAGGTCATCCAGTACCTCAATGACACCTTTGACAACGTAATCCTGGTGGTCAACACCAATAACGCCTTCGAGCTGGGCTGGGTGGCGGACTATCCCAGCATCACATCGGTGCTGTGGGCCCCCGGTGCCGGAGGCGACACCTGCCGTTCCATCGCCGATGTGCTCAGCGGGGCGGTGAACCCCTCCGGCCATCTGGTGGACACCTTCGCCTATGACGCCTTCTCCTCCCCCGCCATGCAGAACATGG
>ERZ777011.3174-NODE-3174-length-10941-cov-2.777053_pt1 | contig 10941 bp, 10 predicted proteins | sample MGYA00374964_ERZ777011 | MGnify/ENA primary metagenome ERZ777011 (study PRJEB29310, sample SAMD00008975) | mouse gut metagenome | study: EMG produced TPA metagenomics assembly of the Metagenome analysis of fecal microbiota from mouse which was promoted...
GCTTGTCTCCTCTCATAAAAGAAACAATAAAGAAAAAATACAGTCCCACAAGTATCAGCCATATTCCGTAAAGCTTGTGACTGTGCATCTTCATAAAATTCGGAAACAGAAACCAGAGAAACGCTGCGACAAAACTGCCTATCGCGAATATCCTTACTCTCGTGCCGTGCGTTATGCCTGAGATAATAAAAAGCACGGCGCCCGCGACAAGCCACGAAACGAACGGCGGAATCCTTTTTGACCTCATATTTGTTCCCTTTACGCTTTCTTAAATCAGACCGTCTCTCAGCAGTTCTTAAAAGGAACTACCTTGAGTTTTTTCTCTTTATCCTTCTCAAGGAAATTACCCATGCCCGCCTTCTGATCCTCCGTCTCAAAGCAGTCGCCGAAAAGCTTCTCTTCGATAACGATCGCTGCATCCATATCGACCTGAAGTCCGTCGTTTATAGCCTTCTTGCAGTTGCGTACCGCGATCGGCGCGTTTGCCGCAATAATCGAAGCAAGCTTCTTCGCCGCGGGAATAAGCTCCTCAAGCGGATACACGTTATTTACAAGACCTATCCTGTACGCCTCGTCCGCCTTTATATTACGCGCTCCGTAAATCATTTCCTTTGCCTTGCCTACTCCGACGATCCTAGCAAGTCTCTGTGTTCCTCCGAAGCCCGGCGTGATTCCCAAGCCGACCTCAGGCTGTCCGAAAACGGCGTTTTCCGAGCAGATCCTTATATCGCAGCTCATGGAGATCTCACAGCCGCCGCCGAGAGCAAAGCCGTTTATAGCGGCGATAACCGGAATCGGGAAGGTCTCGATCTTCCTGAAAACATCGTTGCCCTTCTTACCGAACGCTTCTCCCTCCGCTTTCGTGAGCGTGCTCATCTCTCCGATGTCCGCGCCCGCCACAAAAGATTTCTCGCCTGCTCCGGTAAGGATAAGGCATCTCACCGTGTTAAGGTCAACTCCCGCAAACGCCTCGTCAAGCTCCTCAAGCACCTGGCTGTTAAGAGCGTTGAGAGCCTGCGGACGGTTTATCGTGATAAGTCCGACAGCGCCTTCAACCTCGTATGTAACGAATTCCATTTCAAAATCTCCTTTCATTATTATTGCGTTGTATCTCAACGCATAATGGTATAAATCATTCCGACATACGACCCGTTAAAAGCCGTATGCCGGTTATTATTTTTACGCTTAGTCGCGCTCAACAACAGTCGAGCAACCCATTCCGCCGCCGATGCACAGCGTCGCGAGACCCTTCTTTGCGTCCCTTCTCACCATCTCGTGAAGAAGCGTTACAAGAATACGGCAGCCTGACGCGCCTACCGGATGTCCGAGAGCGATCGCTCCGCCGTTGACATTGAGCTTATCAAGATTGAAGCCGAGTTCCTTTCCTACCGCTATCGACTGAGCCGCAAACGCCTCGTTAGCCTCGATAAGGTCGAAATCGTCAATGCTCATTCCCGTCTTCGCGAGAACCTTCTTTGTTGAAGCGACAGGTCCGATACCCATGATCGAAGGATCAACTCCGCCGAGCGCTCCCGCTACCCATGTAGCCATAGGCTTAACTCCGAGTTCTTTTGCCTTCTCCTCGGTCATAACTACAATAGCAGCGGCGCCGTCGTTGATTCCAGAAGCGTTTCCTGCCGTTACGAATCCGTCGGGGTTGATGGTGCGCAGCTTTGCGAGTCCCTCCATAGTAGTTCCGGGACGGGGTCCCTCGTCGGTATCGACAACGACCGTGTTCTTCTTTACCTTAACCTCTACGGGAACGATCTCGTCCTTGAATTTGCCGTCAGCCATAGCCTTCTCAGCCTTATTCTGGCTGTTTACGGCGAACTCGTCAAGCTCTTCCCTTGTAAGTCCCCACTTCTCGCAGATATTGTCTGCGGTCCTTATCATATGGTAATCGTTGAAAGCGTCCCAGAGAGCGTCCTTTATCATCGTATCAACAAGCGTTCCGTTGTTCATTCTGTATCCGAAACGCGCGTTGGGAAGCGCGTAAGGAGCTCTTGACATGCTCTCCATACCGCCTGCTACAACAATGTCCGCGTCGCCTGCCTCGATCATCTGCGCCGCCATATTTACGCAGTTGAGACCGGAGCCGCATACCACGTTGACCGTAACGGCGGGAGTCTCGATCGGAAGCCCTGCGTTTATGGAAGCCTGACGCGCTACATTCTGTCCGAGACCTGCCTGGATAACGCAGCCCATGTAAACATGATCCACCTTGTCGGCGGGAACTCCGGCCCTGTTAAGCGCCTCCTTTATAACGATGCTTCCGAGGTCGGCTGCGGGAATACTGCTTAACGCTCCACCCATTGTTCCGATTGCAGTACGGCAAGCGCCTGCTAAAACGATTTTCTTTGCCATTAAAAAAATCCTCCTTAAAATGATTTACTTATTATATTTTTCTTTAAATTTGGTAACTACTATTGGCGGTACGAGCTTCTCCACGCCCGCGTCGTAAAACGCTACTTCTTTGGCTATGGTAGAGCTTAAGAACGAGAACTCAAGTCCCGTTGCGAGAAACATTGTTTCTATCGAGGAATCTATACTGCGGTTGACCTGCGCTATCTGCATCTCCGTCTCATAATCCGAGATCACGCGAAGCCCCCTGATTATGACCTTTGCGTTATTTTCCCTGGCAAAATCAATGGTCATGCCTTCAAATGTCTTGACGGTGACATTCGCAATATCCTTTACGGATTCCCGCAGCATCTCAAGCCTCTCGTCCATAGTGAACATCGGCTTCTTATTGTTGTTTACCAGAATACCGACAATAAGTTCGTCCACAATGCTCGCCGAACGGCTTATAATATCCAGATGTCCCAAGGTGACCGGGTCAAAGCTGCCCGGATAAACTGCTTTCATATGTTCTCCTGACCGTCCGGACGCAGAACGGCGTCCGTCCGTACTGATATTGAATGTTATTTTTTTAACAATCCCCCGACATACTTTAAGTAAGAACAGAAAATACCCACTTTGTCATCATATCATTTTTGTCCTAAATTGTCAATTTTTTATCAAAGGAATTTGCTTATTTAAAGTCATCCGAAAATAAGCCTGTCGCTGTCAAGCTGCTCATGCCTTTTTACGGAATAGCGCTTCATAAGCTCCTCGACGGTCATGCCCTCGCGCTCGTTTTCATCCATGTCAAAAATGATCCCGCCCGCGTCAAGCATTATAGTGCGGCTGCCTGTTTCAAGAGCGGATTTTACATTGTGGGTTATCATAAGCGTGGTCAGCTTGTTTTTTTCGACGATCTCCTTAGTTATCTGCATTACCTTCTCGGCGGTCTTGGGATCGAGAGCCGCCGTATGCTCGTCAAGAAGCAGAAGACTCGGCGGCACGAGCGTCGCCATAAGAAGCGTCACCACCTGTCTCTGACCGCCGGAAAGCAGCCCGACTTTTGTTTTCATCCTGTCCTCAAGTCCCATGTCAAAGCCCGCAAGAGCCTCGCGAAACATGACGCGCTCCGCCTTTGTCACCGCGGGCGCAAGTCCTCCGCGCTTGCTGCGCGAATACGCGAGCGAAAGATTCTCTTCGATCGTCAGATTAGGCGCTGTGCCCTTCATGGGATCCTGAAAGATCCGCCCTATCCTGCGCGCCCTCTTATGCTCGGACCAATATGTTATATCCGTACCGTCCAGAATAACGTGCCCTGAATCAAGCCAAAAATTGCCGCATACCGCGTTGAACAGCGTGGACTTGCCGGCGCCGTTCGAGCCGATCACGGTCACGAATTCACCGTCCTCAAGCTTTAAATTCAGACCGTTCAGCGCCTTATATTCGTTGGGCGTGCCGGGCGCGAAAACCTTGACCGCGTTTTTTATCTCAAGCATCCCTTCGCCCTCCTATCCGCGTTCTCATCTTTCTGACCGATTCCTTTACCGCAGGAATCGCTAACGCTACCGTTACGATGACCGCCGCCACGAGCTTAAACATCTGCGTAGGGAAAACGCTGTACTTGGTCGCGAGCGAAATAATGAACTGGTAGATCACGGAGCCCGTCACTGCCGACAAAAGTCCCGCAGTCACTCCCCGTTTTCCGAAAATCGCCTCTCCTATTATGACCGAAGCAAGCCCCACAACAAGCATTCCCACGCCGGAATTAAGATCGGCGTAATTCTGGTACTGCGTCGTAAGCCCGCCCGCGAAAGCTATGCAGGCGTTTGAGAGTCCGAGCGCCGCTATCTTGGTAATATTTACGTTTACCGAAGAGGCGCTCAACATATCCTGATTATCTCCCGTCGCCCTTATGCACAGTCCGAAATGAGATTTGAAGAAAAGCGCGAGCAGCACTATCACAAGCAGCGCCGCCGCAAGCACGACGATAAGCCTGACTATGTCCTTGTCAAGTCCCGCAAAGAGCTTTCTCGCGTCCGAAAACAGCGTGTCCTTATTCATAAGAGATACGTTCGCCCTGTTTTTAAGCACAAAAATATTTATCGAATGCAGCCCGCTCATCGTGATGATTCCCGCCAGAACCGGATGGATCCTGAGCTTTGTCTGCAAAAGTCCCGTGACGCAGCCCGCCGCGGCCCCGACCGTCACGGAAAGCAAAAGCCCCAAATACGGATGTCCGATCTCCGCCATCATAGCGGAGACCGCCAGCCCGAAGGTAAAGCTTCCCTCCGTCGTGAGGTCGGGTATATTAAGTATCCTGAAGCTTATGTAGATTCCCAAAACCATTATTCCGTACAGCAGACCGAGCTGCAAGGAACCGTATACAAGTGTCACTTTTTTATTCCTCCCAAAAGCAAGGCGGCAATTCCCTGCCGCCTGTAAATTCCGTTATTTTTTATTCCGGATCCTTTACAAAATCAGCCTTGCTCTTAATGTCCTCCGGTATCTCTATTCCGAGAGCGTCAAGCGTCGTCTGATTTATCACAGTCTGCTCCGCGGGTACGACGATTGCAGGAATATCCGCAACGGCGGTATTTTCCTTGAGATATTTAAGTCCCATGTCAGCCGTCATTTTACCGATCTCCACGTCGCTTATGGCGATAGTCGCAAACGCGCCCGAATCCACCATTGTGGCGGAGCTTCCGTAAACCGGGATCTTCTTATCTCTCGCGACCTCCGTGACCGTAGTCATAGCCGACTGGATAACGCTGTCGTTGGGAATAAAAATAGCGTCCACCTTGTCAGCGAGCGTAAGTACCGCCTGCTGGACCTCCGACGAGTTCGTCACGGTTATTTCCTCATAGGAAATGCTGTTCGCGTCACAGTACTCCTTTGCCGCCTTCGCCGTGTTCACGGAGTTGACCTCGCTCATGCAGTAAAGGAAGCCGTAAGTCTTAACGTCGGGCGTAAGCTTCGCGCTGAACGAGAAAATATCCTCCACAGGAATCGCGTTCGAGGTTCCCGTAGCATTCTTGTCGGGCTTATCCATATCCGTTATAACGCCTGCCGCGACGGGCGCTGAAACCGCGCAGAAAAACACCGGAGTATCGCACTCCTGATTTACCATTGCCTGCGTTGCGGGCGTTGCGATCGTAAATACAGCCTTGTACGAGCCGTCCGCCATATTCTGCGCGATCGTCTGTATCGCCGAAGCGTCGCCCTGCGCGCACTGCACGTCGATGTTCGTATAGCCGTTAGCCTTTAACTGCTCCACAATGCCGTCCCTCATATCGTTGAAGGCGCCGTTTTCAACAAGCTGAATCACTCCTATCTTGTCGGAGCCGTCCTTTGCTCCTCCCGATTTGCCGCAGCCCGTCACGCCGAGCGCCATGACGGCTATCATTGCCGCCAGAACCAATGCCAGTTTCTTTTTCATTTTTCTTCTCCCTTAAATCTGATTTCTTTTTTCAAGCTCCAAAAAAGCTTTTTCAAGCATCTCCTCCGTTATTACATAAGGATTATGCTCTATATCCTTCATGGCAGCGGCAGCTTTTACAAGCTCCCCAAGCCCGTCGGTATCCATCTCAATATCCGCAAGTCTGGTCGGCAGCCCGACGCTTTTGCTGAACGCAAAAACACGCTCGAAATCCTCCTCGTTGCCGTCAACAAGCAGAAGCACCAGTACCCCGTAGGAAACCACCTCTCCGTGAAGATGGTTCCGCTCAATATGCGGATACGCTGTCAGCGCGTAAAAAATAGCGTGCGCCAGTCCCGTATTGTAATCGATAACCTTATCCGTCGTCAGAAGTATCGAAGCCACCGCCGTGCTGACTATTATCGCAAGCACCGCCTGCTCTAGCTCATAGCTTTCACGCCCCGCCTCAAGGTCGGCGTACGCCTTCGCCCCGTACTCCATCACCGGCCCGTAGCACATCGACGCGTTTGCCGCGCCCAAAGCAATATAATGCGGAACCTTCTCGCCCCTTGACGAAATTGACGACTCGAAATATTTCGCGTATGTATCGCCCATTCCCGCCCACATATAGCGCGCCGGAGATTTGGCGATCACCTCCGTATCAATGAAGGAATGCGCCGGAGGTCTCGCAAAAAAGAACGGTTTCAGAAAGCTCCCGTCCGCATTGTACATTATAGACACGCTCGTGCAGGCGGCGCAGTTTGAGGCAATCGTCGGAAAGGTAAAAACAGGCTTTCCGATAATCTCCGCCAGAGCCTTCGCGGTATCTATCGCCTTGCCTCCGCCTACCGCGAATATCATATCCGCCGACGCGACTGCTTTTTCCTTTTTAAGATTTTCTATATTTTCATAGCTTGCCTCGCCGCCGTACCATATCCAGTCCAGTATCTTCATTTCCGACACCGCCGCCGACAGTCTGTCTTTTGCGGCCGCCATTCCGCGCTTTCCGCCTATAACGACCGCGCTTTCTCCGTATTTCCGGCATATCCTGTCCGTTTCTTTATAGACATCCGTCCCTATTGAATAAGACGGCAGATAAATATCGTAGCTCATATTTTGCCTCCGCAAGATCGCGCAAACCGATGCGCATACGGCGTTTTCATGCGGCGACCGGATTTTTCGCTCTTAAATCACCGGATTCCGCAAACGTCAACTCAAATTATGACATCAGGCAGACGATATGTCAAGTCGGGCATTCATTCTTTACTCTCCTTCACACGCCAAAACTTGAATAATTTGGCATTACAGGACTGTACGCTTATTGACACCCAAAAAGAAATGTGGTAACTTATCAAAAATCGATCTGCTTCGGGAATATTACCCTGGGCAAAAAGGAGCGTAAATGATAAAAAATTCTATTCCTTTCTGGGAGGACGCATACAAAGATAAAGACGCCGTCGCGTTTTCGTCGGAGCCGAATCCGACGCTTAAAGAATTTGAACACCTGATAAATAAAAGTTCACAAATAATCGACGTAGGCTGCGGCGAGGGGCAAAACGCCTTTTATCTGGCAAAAAACGGATATTGCAATGTCACCGCTTTCGACTTATCGGAAAACGCGGTCGTGAAGCTTAATCAGAAATGCGCCTCGGAAAAAGTACGCGTAAACGCTTTTACCGCGGACCTGCGTACATTCCGGTTTGAGCGTAAATATGATTTAGTCATGTCATTCGGAACTCTGCATTTTGTGCATAAGGCAGACTGGAAAGCCTTCATAAACAGCGCTAAAGAGCATACCTGCCCGGGAGGCATACATATCATGCAGATATTCACGGATACCGTACCCGCTTCGGACGATATCGCTCCCTTTGCTGTCGGTCTGGCAAAAGATAAAGAAATAACCAAGATGTATGAAGATTGGGAAATTTTACAGTTCAAATCATATACGTTTGAAGACGAACATCCCGGCGTCCCGAAGCATGTTCACGCGTCAAATAAAATCGTGGCGCACAAAATCTGACCGAACGGAGGTTACAGTATGTTAAGGCATTTAGTTATTTTCACATTTGAAAAAAATTTTCTCAAGGACGAACATATCAAAGAATACGCACGAGCGTTTGATATCATAAAAGAAGCCTTCGACGGCGTTAAAGACGTCCATGTAAGGCGCAACTGCATAGAGCGCCCCGCAAATATGGATCTGATGGTCGAGATGGATCTTACAGGGCCGGAGATTCTCCCGCTCTACCTAAATCACCCGGAGCATGTCAGAATGGGAAACAAATACAATCCCCATGTGACAGCCCGGGTGTCGTTTGATTACGAATATTAAAAGCTATACGGTAATGTCTACAGTAGCCCCCGCAGTCATCGCGACCGCTTCCGAAACCGTCCCGACAGGCATATCCGCGCCTCCCAGTTCAAGCGCCACGCCATTCTGAGACACTCCGGAAGAATTAACTCCCTGAGCGCCGGCAGAACTTACAGAACCGCTTTGCGAGCCTGTGCCGGAACTGTACGAGCTTGCGGCGCTTTGCTTCGCCCTTTGAAGTCTGTTGAACATGGATTTGAGATATTTCATATCCGCCTCCGTTATTTCGCGAAGTTCGTCAGCCCTGTGTTTTTTCTTGACCTGGTCAAGCTCCTCCGGCGACATTTCGCCGCAATCCGCAATAAGCGCCTCGGAAAACTCCTCCATATCAATGGCCTCCTCCATGTCCTCCATGGACTGCCGCATAAGCCTTTCCATTTCGCGCATCAACTGCTCTATTTCCTCACGGCTCATCTCGGCTGTATCCGTGTCGTCGGTAATTATTCCTTCCGTTTCCTCAGTCTCCTCATAATTTTCCTCCGGCGGCATGACCCCGTCGCGCTCTGCCGCCTCCTCCTGCCTTAAATGCTTTACGCGCTTTTTAGCGACACGCACCATAGCCTCCGCATGGAGAATCGCGCTGTCAAGCTCTCCGCTGTCATAAATATCGCTTCCCTTTTTGCCTCGAAGCTGCGCGACCTTGCCTCGGGCAAGAACCACCGAGCGTCTTGCCCCGCCCGATGTCTTGGCGCGCAAAATAATAGCCGACATCTGTTTAAAGTTATAAAAAAGCTTTTTGGGCTTTTTCTCGTTTGATTTACTGCCGCTTTTTTTGACGTTCACAGCGCTTGTCGATACCTTGCCCCTGTTTGAAAAAATCGAGCTGAGCATCGTCTGGCTTTTTATGGCTCCGCCCCCTGAAATACCCATATCATAATCCTCCGTGATCACCTTGCAAACAATCCTTGTTTACGGTACAAAATAATTTATTCCCGCGAGCAATGAGGAAAATAACCATGCTTGCACGGATATTTGACGAATGCCGCGAGGGTCAAATACCCCGCCCCTTTGGGAGGTTCAAATTTGATGCCCCACTGCTTGCGGGGGAGTATTTGACTATCTGTGTAAGATATCGGCATTTTTTATGTCATAATTAATATTCATGCAAATCCGTTCGCGACAAAAGAACGGCGTGAATCGCCATAAGCGGTTACGCCGTTCCCTTGTGGGTATCACAATGTTTTTCTCAATAAATCTTATTTATTCCTGCTTCAGAATACATATCGACTTGGCGGGCATTGTCACAACTCCGTCGGAAAGCGTTATCGCCTCGTCTGTATTCAGCGTGAGGTAACCGCGTATGGACATTTCCTCAAGCGCGGTGCCTTTGATATCTACCTGTATTTCTTCCTCAGATATATTATAAAGAATACCGATCGTGCTTCCGTCGTATTCTTTTGTAATAGCCGCCTGATCCTCAACGCAAAGCTCCTCAACGAGCGTGATCTTTCCGCGCGCGATCTCAGGGTTTTCGTTTCTCAGGCGAAGTCCCCTCTTGTAGTAATTGAGTATGGAATTCTCATCCTCAAGCTGCTCGTCTGCCGGAGCGAACGCGGACTCGATCCCCTTGTCGGCGGCGGACGGACCTTTGGTCATTCCGGTCGTGTCTTTTGACGACCATATCATCGGAAGACGCTTATTCTCGTCCTTACTGCCGGAGCTTGCCATTCCGATTTCCTCGCCGTAATATACAAAAGGACTTCCGTTCATCATAAGAAGCAGTCCGCCCGCCATCTTGACATTATTCTCTTTCTTGACAAGCGCGTTGGACACACGCCCCATATCGTGATTGGTAATGAAAGGAGCGTCAATGTAATCGGGATTATGCTCCGCGTATTCCTCCTGATATGAACGCATGGCTTTTACAAGGTTTGCAGCCGAATATTTGCCTCTTGCCGCTTTGATAATCTTGCCCTCGGCGTCCGCAAGGTCAAAATTGAACATACTGGGAGTTTTGCTCGCATAATAATCCGATATTGTCGAGCTTCCCGCCCATACCTCGGACACCATATAAAAATCGGGATTCAACTCCTTGCAGTATGAGAACAGCCAGTTAAGCACCTCTGTGTTAAAGTTCACATCACTCTCTTCAAAATGCATCGCCGCGTCCATTCGGAAACCGTCGACGCCCATATCTATCCAATACTTCGCAATGTCCTGAAGTTCTTTTCTCAAATTCTCGTCAGCGAGATTCAAATCGGGCATTTCGGACCAGAACGAGCCTTCATAATACCACTCGCTTCCGCCTACTTTATAATAAGTTCCGTTTTCTTTTGTTTTGGAAAAATGATAATATCCCACATAAGGGCACTCTTCAAGGTCAGGCTCGGCACCGGCTTCAAGTCCTTTTAAATAATCTTTAGCCTGTATAAACCACTCATTCTTAGTTGAGGAATGATTTATGACAAAATCAATTACAAGCCTTATATCCCTTTTATGGCATTCCTCAACAAGCTTCTTAAAATCGTCGATCGTGCCGTACTGCTTGTCGATTGCGCAATAATCTATCACGTCGTATTTGTGATATGTAGGCGAAGGCATAATAGGCATGAGCCATATGCCGTTAAATCCCATGTCCTTGATATAATCAAGTTTTTCGGTAACTCCGTTGAGATCTCCGACTCCGTCTCCGTCAGAATCGTAGAAGGAAAGAACAAAAATCTCGTAGTAATTGCGGTAATTGTCGTCAATAACATTAAGTTCGTGCCAAATCCCTCCGGTCTGTACGGTCTGAGTTTCCGACTCGGCAGGCGTCTGCGCCGCCGTAGCGTCTCCCGCCGAAGTTCCGTTACCGGAATCGGTTTTATCGCCGCAG
>ERZ777011.3175-NODE-3175-length-10938-cov-15.104107_pt1 | contig 10938 bp, 22 predicted proteins | sample MGYA00374964_ERZ777011 | MGnify/ENA primary metagenome ERZ777011 (study PRJEB29310, sample SAMD00008975) | mouse gut metagenome | study: EMG produced TPA metagenomics assembly of the Metagenome analysis of fecal microbiota from mouse which was promoted...
CGAAAACCGTTGTGCCCTTACGGGTACCCAGGGTTCGAATCCCTGTCTCTCCGCTTTGATGAAAATCAGTGTTACCCCTGTACACCGGGGTATTACTGATTTTCTTTTTATATAGCTGATTATCTTTGGGTTAGCCAGCCCAAAGCCCGGTCAAAACCCTGTACACTATGGGGCTTTTGAGCAGTGTCGAGGCTTAGACCAGTCGGTGATGTGCATAATCTGTGACGGGCAGACGCGATTGTTACCAACTGATTAAAAGCAACGTAATGATCACAATCAATTATCAACGCTTCGGAAACAAGGGGTTCCAGTTGAGGCTCCGTCTTTATCAGGACGGCGAGACCAAGTTTATTAACGTCACTAAGCTATTGAAGGGGGCCATTCAAAAGAAACACTGGAATCAGCAGAAGCAGCTTTTTGTTCCGAGCTGCCCTTTCAGTGCCGAAAACAACTATATCCTCGTTCAATTCCGCCAGAAGTATGATGAGATGGCTATCAACTGGAACGGTAGTGTGTTCGGTATGATAGCGGCTATGGAGAATGAATCGGATGAGGCAGGCGGTATGACCCTGAAGAAATACATTCAGGTGATTATCGGCAGACTGAATGAGCGTAAACACGCTGACGGTACCATCAAAGGCAGTTTCGAGGGATACGAGAAACTGGAAAGACGTATCCAGGAGTTCTGTAAGGCCAAGAAAATCAAGTATGATAAGATACTGGTCTCAGACATCACCCCCGGTTTTGTAGAAGGGATACTGACCTGGGTTGAGAAATCCCGTAAGGGCAAGGGGCGCATCTACATATCCAAAATGCTTCATGCCGTAATCTCAAAAGCCGACACGGACAGTCTTCTGAAAGTGGATGACTTCAAAAAATGCAGCTGGGTCAGAAAGACCAAATGGAGTGTTGAAAGATGCAATACCCTTACACCGGAGCAATGTGCCCGATTCGCTACAATGAACTTGGACGAGATTTCCTCTTCACCTCTCAATGAGCTGTACCGGGATTTCTGCCTTTTCATTCTCTATACCGGCCAGTCTGCCTGTGACGCGATAGCTCTGAAATATTCCAACATACAAAAGATCGGCGGGGTAAGCCATTTCGTTTTCAAGCGCAGGAAAATTGCTGAGAAGCAGGCTGTCCCCTGCTCGGTTCCTATCAATACAGAGTTGGATAGGATTATGATGCGCTGGAGGCGTTTATCCAAGGACGGATACATATTCCCAATCCGCAATAATGAGAAGTTGCAGACTCAGGGTACCAATAATGGTGATATTAAACACTTTATAGGGAAGGTGAATTATTGGTTGAAAAAAGTCGGGAAGGCTCTTGGCTGCACTTTCCCACTTCATACTTACACTTTCAGGCACACATCCATAACTCATTATATCAGCAAAGGAGTCCCGGTGCTGTATGTAGCGAACATGATGGGTACAAGCGTGGAGAACTGCGAGAAAATATATTATAACAACCAAGGCGATACTACCAGCCGTAACAAGGTGCTGGCAGCTATGAAGTTCTAAAAGAAAGGATGGGATAGTCACCTAAAGCTATTCCATCCTTTCTTTGATTTATTGCCGCACAAATTTGAAGTTAATGTTATTTGTTTGACAATGTTTCTGATAAATTCTGAAAATCTTGTCAAACTCTCGTTTGATGGCCCTGCGCTCCCTACGAGGGGTGCCCAGAGCATGATAATCCTCGATGAGATCATTCAGTTGATCGGCAAGCCGACAAGCGGTCTTCCATGCTGCATTTCCAAATAGCAATTCTCTTGTTTCATCATCAAGTGAATCTATCTTGAGGTCACATTCAAAATTATAGGAATTGTGGATATTGACCTTATACCCATCTTCCTCAGATGAAAAGGATGAGGTTGTCACACCACTTAGCTCTACCTTTTCACCGGTTTCTTTATTGATGAAAAAGATTTTAGGATTTGTCATAATCTGGCTGGAGATATTCTTCGTCTGTCGGGATTTCATGGGGCGACCAATAAGAAAGTATCTGACATACTCCGAAATTAGTATTGCCGATAGTGGCTTCAAGATATATCATCTCACCATTGGCAAGACGCTCCTTGATAACCGGGACACAATATTTGACGAACCCCTGATTGTACTCGCCAAGAGGATATTGCTCATCCAGTTTGGCGAGTACCTGATCAAGAATATCGGGGTTGGTCAGTAAGATTTTCATTCAGAAACGATTACCCAGTCTTCAGACAGCATATCGGTCTGAGAAGCCAGCCAGCCGGAAAGTATCTGTTTCTGGGCTGTGAACATACAGATGGTGCCGAGAGCTTCAATTTCTCCACCGTTGGCTTCTGCAAGCCCTTTGAGCATAGGATCCTTGCACCATTCGGCTTTGACCGTGGCAGCCGGTTTGAGCCAAAGGAACATCCCCTTGCCATTCCAGCCTTTTCGAGCTACTTTGAAACCGGCTTTGAGAGCCTGAATAGCCTGACCGAATGTCATGCCTTCTACGACCCCAAATTCTTCATCGAACACGTTTTTCGGCTTCCAGCTGCGATTGCCATCTATGTAAATGATGTGATATCCCGGAGTATCGTTATACTCTTTGATGTAAGCGTTTTCAGGAATCAGCCCATTCTTATAGGCTTCTTCATAAGTCATAGGCTCTGCCTTGACCACTTCGGTACGAATGTATTGATTCATTAGTCTTGTTGTGGGTTTTATAAAGCCGCCCAAGGCTTTTTTGAATTTATGATAGAACTTAAAATAATAGTTCACTGATGTAGATCGACAACTCCTATCTCTCCAGTATATGTGATTTCGTGCGAATCCCGATTAGAGGTGATTGCAATGAGGTCACGGTCTTTTATCGCCTTGGCGATTTTATCAGCCATTTCATCTTTGATATACTTATCTATACGATTTCCGTACTGCATATACATCTTAGCAGAATACTTTATTTGTATTGATAATTTCTGCATATCACGTTGACTGGATTTAAACTGCACCATGCCCATATCATTGTCAAACCTATAATATGGGTTCAGTTTGTCAGCCCAACTTTTCAGAAGTTTGGCTATCTTTATTTTTAATTTCATGACTGTTTTCTTTTTTCTTCCCTACGTTTCAGTTCATCTTTAAGCTGCTTATCGGAGCAATACTCCAATGCTTTTTGAATGATTAGATCATTTATGCGTATATGAAAATTTTGCTGAAGTAATAGCGTCTTATTGACTTCATCATACACTTCTTGAAGAGGGTCAAAACCAATAATATCTTCCATCTTTATGGGTCTGTTATTTCCATAAAAATTTAGATGAGGAATGGCCTTGTCGGACATATCATTAATAAATTCCAGTTCGGAGAGGCAATATTCGTCTTTTGTTGATGTATCAAGCCAAGTCGTATTGCCTTGATAATCCATATCGGCATAAACCTCCACGATCTCTCCAGTGGATTTTAATTTGGCTCTGCGGCTCATAACGTAAAATCAATACCCAGTATGTTACTTAGCCACTGAATCCATGCTTTCCCACAATACACTATGACTTCTGAGAACATAGCAAATGCGACAAAAGGTGTTGCAATCAGTAGCCCTATTCCGAAAATTAAGAGATAAATCCATTCCAGAGCTTTCGGTTTTCTCTGTATGAATCTTACATTAAAATTCATTTAATCAATGGTTAAGTTTGAGAGCTATGATATATTTGAATATATAGAACACTGCCTCAATCAACGAACCGCCGTATTGTATCATTAGCGGAGCAGTGTTATTGTCAATTGCTTCATAGGCACAGAAATACTGGTTGGGGTTGGCGGCTCCAAGGCGTAAGACATACCCCAGCTTGCCTTCTTCCCGACTTGGGATGTAACATGGCATTTTCTTTACCATGTCTTCTACCGTATATGCCGGCACACATTCCTGATGAGCTTTCCCGAAAGGATACTCTATTAGAAAATAACGCTCTATTGTTTTGCCATCACTATGAAAATATCCAATCCAAGCCAAACTTGCATCGGTGGTGTCAATACCCATAGACTCCAGATCTTTCATTTGACCTATTGACAAAGCGATTTGTAATTGATTATCACCAGACTTTTCTTCCATTATACATATTGAGATTTATAATTTATCCATTTTTCTTTCGGTTCAGTGAGTTTGATATGTTATAGGTACTCATCTTTTTGATAAGTATGTACCAAAACTGAGTTATCTTCTGGCATAATTTTAATATATGTTTTCCAAGGACAAATAATTGGAATATCATTTTGAGGAACTCCAGCATCTAAGAGGATGTGATACAATTTTGTACAAGGATCATAGTCACATCCCAACTCGCATTTATGTTTATATACCATGTAATAAGTTCTAATGCCATCTATAACTTTTTGCTTTACCTCATTAGAAATTTCTGACATCGCTTGGGTCTTTAATGCACTGCCAACGATATTCATCATAGCACCATTTTCCCCTTCATTCCATGCCCCATTGTCTTGTAAGGAGACATGAAAGATCTTGTTCATCCAGATTTTGGCACATAGTTCACATGCTTCTTCAACTGTGCGGATATAGCCATTGGCGTTTCTCCATAAAGGAAGATAATAATTATTCGCCCAATTCCTCACATCATCACACCAATCTAACCAATTGCGAAATTCAGAACCTTTTTCGTAGTCTATTTTTGTAGGTTTAGGATTGAGTTTACATACTTCTGAGTAAATAAACTCATAGCTTTTGAAATATAATTTTATTTCTAATGCTTGATTGACAATTTTGATTATAGAGTCCTCTGAGATATCGTTGAAATAAGGGAATATTGATATTATTTTTTTCAAATCTTGTATCTTATTGTCAACATTTTTGATTTCATCTTTCATATTCTTGAATTTTAATTGTTCCTTTTGTATAGTTGATTATCACCAGACTTTTCTCCCATTTCCAGTACTTTTTATGGAGTTTATTGAAACATCGCTTGTTCAAAGGAATACCAATGGAATAATAATTTCTATGCTCATTACTTCGAGGATCTAAAATCATATATTCCGGATTCACATTATTCAGAATTGAATTGCCATAGTACGGTACATAGGTGTTGGCTGCATAATTCTGGAAAGTGTATGGAAGGTCTTGTCGTGCTACTTTGAGCATACCGCAAAGCTGCTTGTAAGTAAATACTTTCAGCTGAAGATTCGTTGGCTTATCATGGTCGCACACTACACAATTAGCCACATGGCAGAAGTCTCTGAATTTATTGATATGGTAATTGGTAATGTATTGTGATGAGTACGATGATTTGAATTGACTGAAATCACATATTTGAACGATGGTGCTGTCATTTTCAGATGATAGAAATTGTGCGGTCTTTTCATCTTCAATGCGCATATATACCTGAGTTCCAGAGAAAACGACCTCAAAGATATTATCAATATTGTCAAACAAAACCTTATTCAGCTTTTCCTCATCCGCTCTCATTCTTTCTCTGGTATAAGCGTCATTGAGTAGCTGCTGCTTGTTTTTTCTTTCTTGTTCTTTTTGAGACCAAATAGCGAGTTTTCTAAGCTCATCTACTGTGCATAGTTCTCCAGTTTCCACATATTGTGCCACAGCTTGTATGGGATTAACCTTAACAAGTTCTGTAGATGTTGGATAGACAATGTTGTTTATTCGATCTTCATTGGATTCCCTGTTGAGCTGGAGGAAAACATCGTTCCCTGCATCTTGCAACTCTTTACCGGTGCCAAGAAGTTTGATGTTCTCGCCGGCAAAAGCCAGTCTTTTCAGGTTGTATTGATTCTGAGGTATGACATTATAAATCAATTCCTCAATGATGAGCTTGATCAATATCTTACTACCGGAGGGAAGAAATTCCTTAATGGATTTGATATACACCTCGGCACTATTTTCTGTTGCCACTGCTTTTGAATCCTTTCTCCACTCAACAACATCATCCAGCAAACCATAAGGCAATTGTATGTTTTCAAAAGCCTGTTCACGCCATCTATACGGATTTCTCGTATTTTGTTTTGAGTGAGGATTAGCGAATGTCGGTTTATCTGTCACAATCCATGTCCGATCCTTGTATTGAACCGTTATGAGAAAGTAAGAGAAGGCCAGCTCCCGATCAATTTTCAAGGATAGTCGAACAAAGCATCTATCCTCGTTTGTATCTTGTTTGGTACCAATACATAGATTTATATCATCTGAAATAATAAGTGCGTCAGAAATAAAATATGGGATTATATGGCCCATACTGAGCGTTGTATCAGAAGCCTTACCAAAATCATAAAGCTGAAGGAGTTTTGATTGGACTGATTTCTTTGCCAAGTCAACCCACTCATAGCTGAATTTATTAAGAAAGTCCTCCGTTTTCTCTTCTTCTTTCAAGAACTCATTATTGAAAAGATATTCCCGGAAACGATTTTTCTCTTTAGAAACCCATTCCTGATAGTCTTTAAGAATGTCATAAGTTTCCAAAAGTATGTGCCCCATTTCTTTACAATCCTGAATAATACCGTCAAAACATTTAGAAAACCGTATTTCGGATATAAGATTTTTTAGGAATGTGATTTCTTTTTCATAAGCAATATTATACTCACCATTTTGAATATAATTGTTGATGGTAAAAAGATCCTTTGCATTGATGTAGGCTCCCAGTGTTCCTTTGAAAGATGACTGACCTTTCAGATCTTCTAAGTTACAGCCGGTAATCCGTTCAAGAAAGCGAAGAATACTGGAGACTTTAGTTTTCATTTGGAGATGATTTTCTGATAATGAGATCCACTTTTTGAGGACTATTTTCCCATGTTACATCCGGGAAATCTTCAGGATTGAGATTGGCAAGTCCTCCGATCCATTCTCCAAACCATTTCAATTTCATTGGCCTGCAATTGAATAGCCTGAGCTTACCGTTTTTGTCTCTTGCAATCCATGCACTATATATTCTGTTCATATTTGATTATTGGGAAGGATATGAGGTTGGACTTTTCTAATTCAGAAAGTACAGCCTCAAGATATTTTACAGATAATTTCGCAATATACCGTGGCTCTTTGCTTTGTATCGTGCTGCATATAGGGCTTGCCAGTAATCCTTGTGCGATTCTTGACGCTGCATCAGCACAAGGATGCAGGGCATATGTAGCTGATGCACCATTGTCGAACCCTATAAATTGAGGATTATCCGGAAGTTTTTCAAAATTAGAATCACTGGGATTAGGCTGTCTGATCAGCTCGACATTTTCAGTTGTAAATTTGCATGGCACACCGTTGACAATGACTACTAAATCATCGCCACACACGCTCTGTACAAGACCTGTCTGACCAATATGGTCTTTGATGCGAGAGTGCTTTATTGTGACTAAATCATTTTTGAAATATCTCATATTGCGGTAATTTTAATTGTCAAGAAGTTTCTTTCTTTATCAGTTCCAACGCTGCTTCTATTCCTGCGGAGAGAGCGGATTCATAGCTTTTATACCGTTCGTAGTCTTTATTCGTGTTACATAGCCCATAAGTGTTCGAAACGGAGAAGTACCACCTGTTGGCGGCATCCTTTGTTATAAGTATGTAGTCCACCAGGACTATCAGGCGTTCTTTCTCCCTCAACCACTTCTGGGCCTGCCATAAGGTCGGTGCGGAAAATCTTTCGCCTTCATAAATTATATCGTTAGAGTTGATGGCAGTTTTCTCCCATAAAAGCATGGGGTATTCAATGTATTTCTCTGAATATATTTCGGGAGTATAGTAGTGGTCGCACGGCTCATCAAACCCTGCCTTCTTCAGCGCAAGGGCAATGGGGTATGAAACGTAGTCAGTTGTATTCATTGTCTTTCTGTTTGTTAAGTTCCGCAATTAGGGCATCGGTGGCGCTAACTGCCAATTCGGCAATATCAGTAACACTGAAGGATTTGGCATAGGTGCTATTAGACAACATTGCATACATGGCATTAGTCGCCATATTCCGCCTCTTTACTTCGGTGTTAATCTCTATGATACGGTTGAAATAGTCTGATTCACCAAGCAGATGCGCTTGTGTTTTCAGTTGTTCCTCCCTTGCCAAAGTATGCTGATGAAGTTCTTCTTTCAGTTTATCGTCAATTTCCATCTTTCTCGGTTTTAGGGGTGAAATCGGGGGCAGAAATTCTTAATGAGTATCTTGCACGGCAGGTTGTTGTAAGCGCATCGGTGCATCCACATATTATTGGGATAAAACTTATAATGCTTACAATCTCTCGGTCACTGGTCAGTCGGGGTCGGTGTCATATACTTCTTCAAATTTTGCGTTATCGTCATATTTTATTTCCACGCTCAGGAGCTGCGCTTCGGTGATTTCTATCTCGTTCTCATCCTGATACTTCTTAATGCGGTCGTAAATCTTTTCACTCTCGGCATAGGTGATAAATCCGTGCTGATGCAAATACGACCTGCAAAAGTCCACAGTAGCGAGTTCTCCTCTATATACAGCACATTCTTCGTCATTCATTTCTTCTCGGTGTTTGTGTCGGGGAGTGAGGGGACATACATAAAGTGTGAGGGACGAATTACTTTATTGCGTTGAGTCTCTATCCAATCTTCACCGTCCCAATAGGCTACGGCAATATATTCAGAGTAAAACTCGTCTGCCGGAACTCTGACAATCACTTTCTTATTCACTTCCGGCAGCTCCTCCTCCACGCTGCGCCACATGGACTGCTCGCAGGCGGTGTGACCGTCGGAGTAGGCTTGGGCTATGTCGTTGATGTCATATTCAGGGTGGAGGTCGGGGCGCATGGATTCGGGATATGCGCTCAACCTTCCATCGTTTTTCTTCTCGGCGTATTCCTGCGCTTTTTGTTCTTTGGTCGGGGTCATTATTTTATATTTTGAATTTCTTTTTAAGTTTTTGCTCATAATCGGCAAACCATTGCCCGAACACATGGAACGGAAGCATTAGCCCGAAATACAGATACCAAAAGGGCTTTATGAGCCATATAAGGCTTACGCATACTGCTGCCCTGTATCTATTTTTCATTGCGCGGATACAAAATCGTTTACATCCATATAGTCAATCCCGAAGTTCTCAGCGGTCTTTTTATCTACGTCAGACCACTGTCCATCCTTGCCAGAAGCATCGCCAATCATCAGGCAATCTTCATTAAAGATTAGTTCGGGATCTGAATAGGTGTGCATTGAAGCAAACTTCTTTCTGAATCTCGTAAGCAAGGAATCGAGCATACCAATATTCGGCTTTCTATAACCGTTGCTTTTGTCATTGCTGCTGCAATAGCTATATTCAACGAACACATGGGCGTATTCGGATATTGAACGGCGAAGATACTCCATCTTGAACTCGAAATTGCGCCTATCTACAAAGCCTTTTTCGATACCGCCCTGATTTGTCACAATCAATAGCGCAAACGGGCGGATGTCCTTTATCTTGTCGAGGACATCAAACTTGATTTTCATATCCCAAATGCCTTTCGGGAATGTTTCTCCGCTGAGAGTTTCTATTAACGTGCCGTCTAAATCGGCAAATATCACTTTGTATTTCTTTTTCATATCTTCTTTAAGTGTTTAAGTCGAGTTATGGCATCCTTTTTAGAGTAAGCCATAATCTTGTGCCCTTTGATTGAAAACTCTCTCAACTGACGGCTGTCAACCGCTTTGGGAATTTTGTCTGAAAATCTTATTGCTATTCTCGGACGGCGTAGCATAAATAGGTCTGTGACACAGGACGTGTCATATCCACAAAACTTCATTTTCTTTTTCCTTATTTTGTCAAACTTCGCGGCAATATTCTTTGTACAATTCTACAAAAGATGGGATGGGCTTACCATATCCATTTCTCTTAATAAACTCTTTAGCTGTAAGCATTGCCATTCGTGTAGGTTGTACAAAGTTCCAATCTGACAATACGATATCAGCCAATAGTTGAGTAGAATAGAGAATCAAGTATCTATGGTATTCTTCATTCATCCTCAGTCAAGTTTAACGTGGTTATTGTGGCACGGGCAGTCCGGGTCGTGGGTGATGCCGCCTTTTTCATAGCCTTTGTAGATAATGTAACTGTGACCATGATACTCAGCAGTTACAATCTTATCATCAACTTCATTCAGCCATTGTTGGTTTGTATCTACTTTACCCATTTGGGATTCTTCCAGGCATCCCGTCAGCGTCAAGGTAAACAGGACGAGGAGAGTTGGAGACAGTTTCTTCATAATTCATTCAATTTATAACTGTTAGCTGTTGTAATATTTGCGGACATAGGTATCAAGCAGCTGGTGCATTTCCTCTTTTGTTTCTTCGATTGATTGATAGTCAATTGGAAGCTCAACCTTATGGAGAACTTTGCGTACAAGTCGTTTCAGGATACGAGTACGACGCATATAGTACACTTCACCAATGACAACCAATTCCGGTGAATCTAAGAAGTGGTGATATGAGTATCCGATTCTTACCGATGTTATAAGCTGCTTTCTCATTTTTCGTCATATTTTTTACAAGGCTTTTTACGAGCCGTGATTCGTTTTTGCAATTGATGACAATACATTGTATGATTTGCCAACACTTCGTAGAATTTGCACTGAGAACAATGTGGAGAAAAGACTTCCGGTATTGTTTCAGCATCTTCAGGCAATGCCTTTCTAACATCTACCCAGCCAATCCCGACATATTGCCAAATCATTCCGTCCATGATGATGCAATAGTCTGCATCAACTATGCACTGAGGTGGATTGGTAGCCATTTTGATACGACCCCTCAATCCAAAAATATCTTTACATTTGACCCTCATATTCGTTTAGTTTTGACTATAGCTCCAATAGATTACGAGCCACTTGAATCTTGACATCGGTAGAATTAAGAAACTTCTGGCCCAAAGCGCATTTGCAACAAGGCTTGGATTCTCTAAGGTTATTAAAAATGTCAAGCCACTACTGTCCACTAAAAATGGACGGGGTTAAAAATTAAATAAATTCGGTTCAC
>ERZ777011.3177-NODE-3177-length-10934-cov-5.064528_pt1 | contig 10934 bp, 10 predicted proteins | sample MGYA00374964_ERZ777011 | MGnify/ENA primary metagenome ERZ777011 (study PRJEB29310, sample SAMD00008975) | mouse gut metagenome | study: EMG produced TPA metagenomics assembly of the Metagenome analysis of fecal microbiota from mouse which was promoted...
CACTATTTTTCACCATTTGTCAATATCCGAAATTTTTGAGTTTTACCGTTGCATAAATCCATTTTTCTAACATATTTTATTATGCCTCCAGGCACCCGTTTTGTCTTTCCTGATAAACTGCAAGTTACGCAAACCATTTTATATTTGAAGAGCAGGTACAGCAGCCTCTATTCCCCATTCTGATCTATTCAAGGCTCTTTACACGCCTTCATCTTATTGTAAATCTCTATACTTCCTATATGTGGGACTTATTGTGCAGACATGCAGACTTGTCTGGAAAAATGCCGCTTTTCAGGCATTCTCCTGTGTGAGATGAAGTTGCAAAGTAACTTCCAGAACTTTTAAGTCAGCTATGCTGACTTTACGATACAGCCTTTGCTGTGATTAGGACTTGCTTTGCATGTCTAGAAGTTCTTTCCCCGTTATCCCAAAGAAAAACCGGAGCCCCGGAACTCTTTTTACGATCCCATATATGATAAATGTTGCAACCGCAGATAGCATTACAATCATTGAAAACTGCCCGGCAGCCCCGACAGGCAGCCGCAGAATGAAGAAACCCGTCACGACCACAACCGGCATATGAAGAATATAAACAGGGAATGACGCCCTAGATAGATAATCACTGATCCGGTTATGAAAATCCAGCTTTGCCCGCCCTATGCCGAGCAGCGTCAAAATCCCCATCCAGCCGAAAAACATATACAGTCCCGTCATCCACACACTTCTAACCTCTATAAAACAGTACAGATATGTATACAGACTTCCTGACAGAACCCAGAATGTCAGACTTACAAACCGGTATTGCTCTGTTTTTTGTAAAACCCTTTCCCCCGCAAAAATATAATAGCCGAACAGAAACAGGATCATGAACTGCCCCAGGCTTTTCCCGCCTATATTCAGAATATACTGGCTCAGCCATTCCGGCACGAACAGCAGAATCAGGCAAACATACGGCACACCGTCAACCTGCAATTTCGGCAGATATTTCTTTTGCAGTCGAATGACCGCAAGCGCCGTCAGAGAAATCACAAGCAAATATAGCAGAAACCAGAGGTGCGCAGGTGTAAAACCGCCATGATATCCCGTCAGGTCGGTTTCCTTTGTAAAAAACAGCCCATACTGCTGCCAGTAACTACCGCTATATCCGTTAAAAAATACTTCCGCAACAAATGTCATAACCGGAGCCAGTACCAGTACACCGAAGCAAAACGGCACGAGCAGTTTTTTCGTCCGCTCCGCGACAAACTGCCTGTATGTCCTCTTTTGCAGCGCATATTTACAGCTTATGCCCGCAATGACGAACAAGAGCGTCATGTACCACGGATATACCACAGTTGAAAATGCATAGAGAACCGCATCCGTGTGCGACCATATATAAAACCCGCTGTATTCTCCTCCGCTCCAGATCTGTGCGGCATGAAACGGAAAAAGCAGCAGGATGGCCAGCCACCTTAAATTATCTATGTAATATTTTCTTTCCAGTTGTATTTTCATCTATTGCCATCCCAAATTATCATATACTACAATGAATGTGTCGGATATTTCGTATTAAACATTAGTTCTCAGGCAGAAAGAGACGCAGGCTGCCCCGCATGTCAGCCAGGAGCTTAATGTCCTTCTATGTTATCAGGAAACGGTGCTGATGTCTCCAGATATACCGTATAGGTCCCGTCTTCTTTTTGTTCTATAGAAATACCGTCCCGGTTTAAATCGCAGGTGTCTGACAGCGCACTTGTTACTTCGTCTTCCGTCATTCCCGTTGCAAAATCAATCATCGACAGACATTCCACATGATTTCCCGTCCCGGAAAGATTACCGGTTTCGGAATGAACATTCAATATTTCAAGATCAGAAATCCTGCTCTCCAAATCTGTCTGCAGTTTCTTCGTCTGCCGGTCCGTGGCCGCATGGTTCACACAGATACCGAAGATTTCAAACACGATAATGCCTGATATTAATACGAAAGGCAAGAGCAGAAGCGCAATACCGATCCTTTTAAACCACCTCATAATCTCCTCCGGAACGCCCCTGCAACTTACCGTAAAAAGGTGCAGACCGCGAAAATATGTCATTTACTTACTTTTCAAAAACAGCGTCACATCCGGAAATCCCGGCGCAAAGCTGCACCATCTGAGACGTGCCCACGGCCTTGCGGCGCCCTCTTCATATACGAAAAGATCCTTATGTCCGCCATGGGTAATGTAGTAACTGTTGTAAATCATTCTGCCCTGTTCATCATACTCGATCATTCCGCTGCTATCAGTCGTACCCTGTGTCCATGAAGAGCGTTGATAGACAGCTTCTTTGACAACCCCTTTATGATCATATCGAAACTCTGCCTGTCCCGAATCCTCCCGTCCTTTTTCCTCATCATCGGGAAGCAGATCTTCCTCGATCCTTTCCAGCATCCCCTTTTGATTATAAAAAAGGGTACACGGATAATCATAAAATCCTTCCATAATATCTGTTCCGCCTTTCAGGGCATAAAGCTCTGATGCTCCGGATAAGGCGGCAGCTTCTTCCTCATCGTCCGCGCCACAAAGTCCCTGATATCGAATAAAACGCCCCGCTTCATCAACCTCGCTGCGCCCTTCGTCAAAGCAGAACTTCTGCCCTCTGCACAGCACATCGCTCCCGGCATCATATCCGCTGTCAAGATACCAGTAATCGGTTACCGTGGCAAATGGCATATCCGGCATGACTTGATAAGAAAGATCCGCTTTGCACATTCCTTCCGTATCATACAGCCGTTCTCTCGTAATTCCCCGCTCCTCATTACTGCCGTACAGAAAAGTACCGATTCGATCCGCGTCCTGCACAACATGCGCCGTGCAATATACCGCGTCCTGATATTCGCTGATCCCGGCCGCATAGTCGATCCAGTAATCGCCCCATAGATGAACCACAAAACAGTATTGGTTCGTGGCCTCTTCTATATAATACTCCACAAGCGGTTCCCCGCGCTGATTACAGACCGTTCCGTCCGGCTCTGTTTTCCGAATGCCCTGCTTCTCCAGATATTCCTCGATAAACGCACGGACTTGACCTGCATCGTAATCGTCGTCATAGGGATGATAAGAAGCCTCCGTCGCGTTAGCATATGAACCGTGCGTCGCCTCCCATTGATAGATATTTTCCGTATAATCGTAAGGTGCCCGACAGTCCTGCGCCAGATCCGACCGTTCCCACGGTATATCCTCACCGTCGGCTGCACCGTCCGGCGCCAGATATCTGATATAATTTATGTGGTCGTTCTCTGCAACAGCCTCGAGCCTTGCTTTTCCAAAGTTCCACTTTACGCTCATGACAGAGCCATCCTTCTCAAGCTCATCCGGTCTTCCGAAAAGGCCGGTCAGCCTGTCCAGCTTATCCGTTTTCCGGTCAAGTCCGAGAAAGTCCAGCCTCTCATCATTGACCATAAAACCGCTAAAACCACGATTTTCCCCATGGAAATAGAAATAGAGACCGTTCTCAGGTCCATTCGTCTCACGAAATATCGGCTGGCTGCCATGAAATCCACACGTTTCAAACCGACTGTAATCGACTCTGTCACCAAAGTTCAGACCAAACAGTGTCTCCGTATCCGCATTTGCAAGGCACAGCAGTCTTGCATTCTCCGGGTCTGTCTGCACCACACTCACAGATGTCTCCACCGGCTGTTCCCTGTCTGCGGCAGCATCATCTTCCTTCCCTGTCACGGTTTCCCGGATTGTTTCGGAATCCGCACTTTTCCTGCCGTCCTCTGCCTGCCCGCCGCAGCACACGCATGCGCAAACCAGTGACGAAAATATCATGATCATATAAATAGTTCGTTTGCTCACTGCACATCCCCCCGTTGGCCGTCAAGATCCCGCCGACTGATAGTGTCGCATTCCAAACCGCCACAGCGCATAGCAAATGGCCAAAAAGTACAGCGCACACAGCGGATATATTCCATAGTACCACCGGTCGCTGCGCCCCAGCAAGTACTGCAGCGGATAATACTGTATCAATGTATATGGAATCACATAAGTGCAAAACCTCATCATTTTCTTTCCATAAATATCAATCGGATATTTCCCGTGCTCCTTCGCGCCGTATGTCAGAACATTAAACACTTCAATTCCTTCCAGCGTAAAAAATGTAAATGCCGCCTGCAATACAAAGAAGCTGATAAAAAGCAGCGTTCCCCCAATCAGCATGAAAATAACCGTCACCACTCTCATCCACGTCCATACAATGGAACTCACCGCTATTCCGTACCCGAACATAATCACAGCCTGAAGGACCAGACCGATCCTGTCAATCCGGAACTGACTTCCCAGCACCTGCAGGATCACGCTGTGGGGTCTGAGCAGAATCCGGTCGAACTCCCCCTGTCTCACTATGCTCGCAAACGCCGCAAACCCGCCGCCGATACACTCCGCAAGTGCGAAATCCATCTGTATAATGGAATAACACAGCAGCACTTCTCCAAGCGTATATCCTCTCACATGCCCAAACCGCGACAGCATAAAGTACACGCCCAGTATTCCATTAAATGACAGGAGAAACCGCCCGGCCACCAGCAGAAAAAAAGACGCTTTATACTGCATCGTACCGCGCAGTACGATAGATATATAATGGAAATACAGCCCTATGCCGTTCTTAATACTCTTGTTTTTCATGCGCATCATTTTCCATTCAGTTTTCACTTCCGCACCTTCCTGTCTTTCTGCCCTGGATGTCAGAGCATTCTGCCGTAATGACCTGCGCCCGCTTCAGCCGGCGCCAGATAACCTTCATCCGCCCTGTACTACGATCTTCCGCCCCGCCGCCTTACACAAAACCCGCCCCGAAATCACCAGCGTAACCAGCCAGAAGCATTGCCGTCCAATGCCCGACAGCATCTCCGCCCCCGACAGTTCACCGCTATAAATCAGGAGCGGTACATTAAACATACCCGCAAACGGCAGCATTTCCAGAACCCGTCTGACACCGGCCGGCATAAACGGCAGCGGAATGATCGCGCCGGATAAAAATTCAACCATAGAAGTAAACAACACCCTGAGCCCCTGGGGTGATATAGTAAAAAATGCCAGAATATACGTGAACATGCAAAACGCCACCGTCACGCCAAGCCCCAGAAACAGCGTTATCACAAACAGCAGAAAATGTTGCGGACCCGCCGGCATCGACAGCCGGAAAGGTTTCGGAAGTATGGCCGCGATCACCAGTAAAGGAACGCAGCGCAGTCCCGCGCCGGCAGCCCTGCCCGCGGTTGTCTTCGCAAACCACATATGGTAAATGGAAACCGGCCGGCACAGTTCATATGCGATTCCGCCATTTACAATGCTTTCAAAAATATCACTGTCTGCATTCCATGTCGTGAATGCGGAGAAAAACGCCTCTCGAAGCCATATGTAGGAAACCGTCGCAGACATCGCCATGGGATAAGCCTCCGGGGCAGACTTCTGAAACGCCATAAACGCCAGACATTCCATAAGCCCCCACAGAAGCTGTGTCGCCGCACCGCTGACCGCGGCAGCGCGATACTGCAGTCCCATATTGAACCGAATACGAAAAAAAGAAAAATAAGTTTTATATTTTGTCATCCCGTCCCCCTACACAATATCCAGCTTCTGATACAGGCCGGCAACGATACGTTCGAGACTGTCTGTACTTTGTTCCACCATTTCTTTGCATACAGGACTCTTCTCGATACAGTCAACCTTCTCTGTCTTTTGTAAGCCCAGCCCTGTATCTGCCTGCGGTTTCTCCATTGTCTGGTCATGTTGTACCGCCAGCCGCCGCATGTCCTCCAGCGTGCCGTCCATGAGCACCCGCCCTTTTCCGATCAAAATGATGCGGTTTGTCAGCGCCTCAATGTCCTGCATATCATGGGTCGTCAGGATCACTGTCGTCTTATGATTCCGGTTCAACCGCATAACGAACTCACGCACCGCCAGTTTCGATACCGCGTCCAGACCGATGGTCGGTTCATCGAGAAACAATATATTCGGGGAATGCAATAAAGATGCCGCTATCTCACAACGCATCCTCTGTCCAAGAGACAACTGCCGCACCGGCATCTTAAGAAGCTCCTGCAAGTGCAGCAGCTCTGTCAGTTCTTCCAGATTATTCTGATATACATTCGGGGAAATCGCATAGATGTCTTTTAAAAGTTCAAAGGAATCAATCACGGGGACATCCCACCACAGCTGTGAACGCTGGCCGAACACCACGCCGATCTGCCGCACATGCTCCGTCCGGTTCTTCCATGGGATACGCCCGTCCACAAGACAACTTCCGCTCTCGGGGGTTAGGATACCGCTTAGGATTTTGATCGTAGAACTTTTACCTGCTCCGTTGGGTCCGATGTACCCTACCATCTCTCCGTCCTGAATGGTAAAACTGACGTCAGACAACGCCTGAATGACTTCCATCTCCCGCCGGAACAGCGCTTTGCAGGCTTCTTTCATACCTGCGTTTCTTTTTGCTACTCTGTACGATTTACATATATGCTCCATCGTAATCATATAGCTTCCTCCTGGTAGTAATATTTCTGCATGCACAGTTATAAATGTCTTGCCAAGTAGGTCCTGTCTCTCCGGTAACAGCCGGAGAATACCTTATTCACTTTACAAGCTCCACCCGACGGTCAAAACGGGTGGAGTTTTATTATATCGCTGCGGGAAACGGCGTGTCAAGAATTGATCCGCCTTTCCGTTATTTTAGCCTTCCGAAAGGAAACGACCCGCCTCTTTGGTATATTGCACCTGCACATACGGCTTTCCCCGTTCAATTATTCTTGTATTTCCTGTGCTTCTAAAACCATTTTTTTCATAAAAACACCTGGCTCTTTTATTATCTTCTAATACCCATAACTGCATGGTCTCTGCGCCGAACTGCCCGCTCAAATACAGAATCGCCTGCTTACCGATTCCGTTATTTCGATATTCCTCAAGTATATACAGGCTTAATATTTCATAGCCTTCCGTCTGCTTCATGACCTTAAGAACCCCGACAGCCAGACCGGCTTCCTCGATCAAATAATAGAAAATATTCTGATTCTTACATGAATCTAAAAACTCCTGCTTTCTTTTCTCCGATGTGTCCGCCTGTAGATATTCCATCGGAAAAACATTGGCATAAGTCTGTTTCCATGCTGCTGCATGAACGAAACCTACCGCCCCCGCATCACTGATCTGTGCTTTTCTAATTTTCATGATTTCCTCCATTTCAGCGCTGCTTTCTACGCATGAACAAGTTTGTGTCAAGCAATACGCAGACACAAAGCATTCTTTTGTCATCCCATCTTCACTGCAATCTCCCCCACGGCCTTCCGATACGCCTCCACATTGTCGATCATCGGCGCATGTCCGGCATCCGGAATCAGGTACAGTTTCTTATCCGGCGCCTGCAGTTCCTCGAAGTATTTCTTACTGATCTCAACCGGTGTCTGGCAGTCTTTCTCCCCGAGCACATAGTAGACCGGAACCTGATAGCAGTCTCCTTTTTCCCGCAGATCAAAAAACAGCAGTTCACTCATTACCTGCATATTGGTCATGATACTTGTCATGAAAGGAAGCAGATCCTTTATCCCCATAACCGGTGAACGGCGCCACAGATCAATAACCGTCTTTCCAAAATCCTGCGCCAGTCCGTATTTCCCCTGCAGACTCCTGATCTGCCCCATCTTCCGATATACATTCATGTCGAAATAATCCGTCGGATACTCTCCGATCTTCTCCAGTTTCCTGATGTCTTTGCGGTTACCGCTCTTTTCAACCGTACTTTTCAGGATGGCATAACCCGTCCGCTCATTTTCCATAATGTTGATGACCTGCCCGCAGCCGATGTAACACGAGGTATGCTCCGGGTGTTCCAACGCAAACATGCTGCCGAGAACGCTTCCCCAGGAATGTCCCAGAATGGCAATTTTTTCTTTATTGTATGTTTTCTTCACATATAGCACCATTTCCAGCAGATCGTTTTTCAGAATTTCCGTATCGGGCTTGCTTTTCTTGTTTTTCAGCCATGTTTTGCCCGCTCCGCGCTGGTCATAATAGACAATATTATAATTGCGCGCCGCATACTCTTCCACAATAAAAGCAAAGAAGCTCTCCGTCTGTCCCGGCCCGCCATGGATAAACAGTATGACCGGATCTTCCGGTTTTGACCGGTAGTGCAGGAGGTAATGGTCGATGCCTGCAATAGATACGTATTCTTCCGTGTATGTTCTGTCTTTTTTCATATTCTTCTTCATTCTCCTTCCTCCTCGTCATCCTTCTTCCCCAATCAGATAATTCACCGTCTGCGCCAGCGTCTTTAGCTGAACCTGCGGCTGATACAACTCTGCCAGAGGGTTCCTCTCATGCCGGTAGCAATGATGGACGATACAGTTCATCTGGATACCACCGTATGCCGAGGAAATAAATGCAAGCAGTTCCTCCGCGCTTACCCGCGGGCGGATTCTGCCCCGCCTGACCTGCTCTTGTAAGTACTCCATCGTTCGCATGGTCAGATACTCCATATTGCCCGCTTCGGCAAGGTTCCCCATGATCTTTCGGGTTCTCCCCGGTGCATTCATGGCAAGCACGGAAAACTCGAAGTCAATTTTTTCGATTCCCATGAGTTCACTGCTCATAAATTCCGCGAGCATTTCGAAAAGTCTGTTCGTAATTTCCGCAGGCGGCAGGAGGTCTTTTTGTGCCAGAATCTCATCAATCTTTCCCTTGATGCTCACCCGTTCCCGCATCTGCCGGATCATGTCCGCAAAAATATCGTCTATATCCTTATAAAACCGATAGATTCCTCCCTGGCTGAATCCGGTACGGTCGATAATATCCTGCATGGTGACCGTGCTGACTGTCTTCTGCAGGCACAACTCATACGCCGCGTCCGTTATCATTTTTTTCTTTTTTATTATGTATTCCTCCGTTACCTTCGGCATAACGCCCTCCCGTGATATTTGTTTTCCGAACTTTAAAAATGAATCTTGTTTCATTTTAACAGGACCAACGTAGCTTGTCAAGAATCCTCGCAAGAACATAAGAGTACCTTACAGCTCCTGTCAGAATTGAGTAGGAGGCTAACCATTAATTGATTAGCCGTCCTCTCACACCACCGTGCATACGGTTCCGTACACGGCGGTTCCTTAGTTTTCACAAACTACCAGATAATAGTCAAGCATGGGGATATATCCCAGCTTGGCTATTATTTTATTTGAAAAGATTTGGTTTAAGACTTGCGCCATACGCCAGCAGCCTTTTCTGCTACAGGCCAGTTCTTTCGCTCTCCAATGTTCAAGTCCTAACGCTTTCAGCCTTCGGTACTTTGTCTTGACTTTCTTCCATTGTTTCCAATAGACCGCTCTTATTCTTCTCCTTGCCCATTCGTCCGTTGCTTTTAGGAGATTCTTCATGTCTGCAAGTTTGAAGTAATTTACCCATCCCCGCACGTATTGTTGATATTTCTCCTCTCTGGCTGCATTGCTCATTCCTTTATTTCTATCTGTCAGTTCCCTGATTTTATTCTTCATCTTTGTAACCGACTTCGGGTGAACTCTAAATCTGCATTTTCCTTTGTATCTGTAAAAGCTGTATCCAAGGTATTTGACTTTGCTGATGTGTTCCACCCCTGTTTTCTTCCGGTTCACTTTAAGAAATAGCTTTCTTTCAATAAATGGGATGATGTTTTTCAGGGTTCTCTCTGCACTTTTCCTGCTTTTACAGAAAATCATGCAGTCATCGGCATAACGGACAAACCTATGTCCTCTGCTCTCTATTTCCTTGTCTAATTCATTTAGCATGATATTACTAAGCAACGGGCTAAGCGGACCACCTTGGGGCATTCCTATTTCTGTACTTTCAAACATCCCATTCGCTATAACTCCCGCGTTTAGGTATTTGTGTATCAGCGAAATGACTTTGCCATCCTTGATGGTTCGTGACAACACCTCAATCAGTTTACTTTGGCATACCGTGTCGAAGAACTTTTCCAAGTCCATATCCACCACGTACACATACCCCTCGTTTACATTCTTTTGGCATTGTCTGAGGGCATCATGCGCTCCTCGTTTCGGACGAAAACCATAACTGTTCTCTGAGAATTGTTCCTCATAGATTGGTGTGAGTTCCTGTGTGATCGCCTGCTGTATTATCCGGTCAACAACAGTGGGAACTCCAAGCTTACGAAACTCGCCTTTTGTTTCTTTGGGTATCTCTACCCTCCGAACGGGATTTGGTTTATATCTTCCATCCCTTATCTTTTGGATTAAGGTTTCCTGGTTCTCTCTTAGGTAGGGCAGAAGTTCATCCACCTGCATTCCGTCAATCCCACCGCTCCCCTTGTTTGCTTTTATTTGCTTATATGCCTTGTTTAGGTTTTCTTTCCGCAAAATCAAATCCAAAAGATTGTCCGTCCAATAGTCTGTGATGACACTGCTCTTTTCAGTAATCTTAGAGTAGTCGAACACTTCCGCATACTCTTTCTGTTCCGCAGATACCATTTGCAGATAGTCTTCCATATGAAGTTGTCTGTTCTCAAATCTACTTTCAGTTACATTCATTGCTTGTGTCTCCTAAAGTTCAGTCCTTCCCATGACGTTTGCAACCGCCATGGTACTATGACCTCTGCTGACTTCTCGCCATTCGTTGTTACTCACGGACTTCATACTCTGTTTCCATCCGCTGACGAGACCTCCCTTGGTACCACACGTTTCTTTCTCTCCATATATCTGCCACATCTACTATAGTTAATTCCGGGTAGTTATTGGACTTTGGTTTGTATGGCAGCCTTATCCTTAACTATAGCCTTATGTGATTTCTGTTCGTCAGACCGGAGATTTGCCTGCATCTTCCTTCAGATTCCACCTCGCGATGGACACCCTTGATGTTCGGCTGTATCCTTCCCACTACCAGGGCGGATTGGGGACTTGCACCCGTTAGAAACGTGCGCCGCAAGGCGCACCA
>ERZ777011.3178-NODE-3178-length-10931-cov-3.574660_pt1 | contig 10931 bp, 12 predicted proteins | sample MGYA00374964_ERZ777011 | MGnify/ENA primary metagenome ERZ777011 (study PRJEB29310, sample SAMD00008975) | mouse gut metagenome | study: EMG produced TPA metagenomics assembly of the Metagenome analysis of fecal microbiota from mouse which was promoted...
TTTTTTTCCTAAAATAGCAATTCCCGTTTCAGAGAATGCATTTGATATTGTGAAAATAGGGTTTAGCCCGCAATTTTATGCCTGGAAAGAGTTTTTGGAGGAGATACGGCAACTTTTACCAGAAAGTATAATCAATGTTATTTAAGACCATAATAGTTAGCTATTCTAAAAATAGATGATTTAAAATATTTGTTGACAGATGAAGATGTTAAAAAAGTAATTGATGAAAAACTTCAAAAAGAAAATTGTATAGATATTGAAAAAAATAGAGATGAGGTGATATTTTGGAATTAATAAGCTTTGATAACTTTCAGCAGAATCAAAGAATGTATGGTGGAACAGCCGGTCGAAAAATGGGAATTACTTATGAAGGTAAAGACTATCTTTTAAAATTTCCGGGAAATTTAAAAGAACAGCAGATGAAAAATATTAATCTGAGTTATTCGAATAGTCCTGTCTGTGAATATATTGGTTCAAAGATATACGAGATAGTTGGCTTGCCTGTTCACAATACAATTTTAGGAACCAGAAATAATAAAATTGTAGTTGCCTGCGAAGATTTTTTACAAGATGGAGATAAACTCTATGAGTTTGATAAAATAAAAGTTACTTTTGAACCACATTTTTTAGATTCAAATGGTAATGAGACAAATGGTGTAGGCGTAGACTTGTATGAAATTATGATGACGATACAGGAGCATCCGTTTTTGCAAAATGTTCCGGGAGTAAGAGAGCATTTTTGGAATATGTTTATAATAGATGCACTGATTGGCAATACAGATCGTAATAATAGCAATTGGGGAATCATTTTGAGAAAGGATGGTTCGAAGGAGATTGCGCCTGTTTATGATAATGGCAATTGTTTAAATAGCAAATGGGATGATGAAAAGATGGGAATCGTAATGAATGATGCTAATAAAATGGAAGCAGAGGCGTATAAAGCACGCAGGTGTATCTTTGAATTACATGGGAAACGGGTAAATCCATATCATATAATTGAAAGCAGGGATTATCCGGAATGTTTAGAGGCTGTTTATAGATTGACACCCCAAATAGGCAATAATATGGATAAGATACAAGCAATGATAAAAGAGATACCAATTTTGTCAGAAATACAGAAGAGATTTTTTACATCAATTATTCAATACAGGTATGAAAAAGTACTGTTTGAATGTATAAAGAATGATTGTGTACATTAGTTTATGGGAAACCGTAAAAGGAGAGGTGATAAATAATGTATGTGGATGAACAAATAATTTTAAGAGATGATTTGCCAGATGGGCTACAACGCGATTTTATGGAATTACAGGAATATTATAATACAGGTGACTGGTTTATGTTTGATACTGTTTTTGAAGCGATAGAAGCCAGTGTTAAAGCGTATTATCTGGCAGGAAAAATCAGCCGAGAGGATTTGAATAGTATTTTTAAAAAATATGGTATTGCATAATATGGAAAATGTCCGCACCCCCTACTCATATTTATGGAAAAATTAATGAAATTAATTCTTATCCTATGCTATAATGTTAACAGTCTCGTATATTTTTGTTCGAGCCATAACACGCAAAGGAGCCTTCCATGAAACTAAAACCCAAACAAATTGCCGCCATTATCTGCATCGCACTGCTTGTTCTTTTATATGTTGCCACACTGGTGATTTCTCTCTTAGATTTTCCCGGTTCGGACCGACTGTTTGCCGCATGCCTTGTGGCGACCATCGGGCTGCCGATTCTTTTATGGATTTACATCTGGCTCTACGGTAAGTTCACCGGCAAAAAATCACTGGCTTCCGATACCTCCGTACTGAATAAAGATGAACAATAGTTCGCAAATGCAGCTTGCAATATGTGGGGATATAAAGATGAAAAGCAATCTTCACGGCATATCGGCATTTCCATTTTCCTCCTGCGTCCACTGTTTCAGCTTTTCCTGCAGCAGCATCTTGTCCGGCAGATACAGTTCATATTTTGACGCATAAATATTAGCGTTTTCCGGCAACGTCAGTTCAACAAGCGCATCGCTTTTCTCCTGACAGAGTAAAAATCCCCACCGTAGGATTTTCCTCCGGCGTTTTTTCGTATCGGTCATAATAATTAACATACATCTGCATCTGCCCCAAATCCTGATGCGTCAAATCGCCGAGTTTCAAATCGAAAAGAACAAAGCATTGTAACAAGCGGTTATAGAACACTAAATCAATGTTATTCCGAAATCGGGATAATCCGTTCCTGTCCGGATATAAAATACCTTCTATGTTTTGACGGAAATTTCCTTCCGGTTGATACCGTGGGAAGGTTTTGCGATTGGTCAGAAAGCATCTGACCAATTTGATCGTTTGCGTAGACCTGATAAAATTTACGCATCTGTTTTAAGTTTGTATCAGAATATCCCTGTCCCATATTTTTGTCAGATATTTTGAAAGTCCCGGAATTAAATGTTTTCCATAGGCAGCTCTCTGTGAACCGTTCTATTCTTCTTCAGCAATCAATCGACCTGTTTCAAAATATGCATAGACCATTGACATATCAATAGCTGCTTTTGCATTTTTCCGCGCTTTTTCAGCACATCCGTAACGCTCTGAAGAAAATCCTCATTCATCTTTTCTATTACAATACCTTCCTTTGCGTCTTGGGAATATGACTGCTCAAAATTCAATGCAGTATTATCGCCGGTCATTCTTAAAAAGTTAAAATTTCTTCCAATTCCTTTTTTACCTGGGCAAGGGTATGAAATACAATTCCTTTCATCCCCTCCTTCACCGCCGCCTCCACATTTCTGTCCATATCGTCAATAAAAACACATTCCTCCGCTTCAAGCCCATAACGCTCAAGCAAGAGCCGGTAAATCTCAGGCATGGGCTTAATCAGCTTTTCCTCAAAGGATAAAATTCTCCCGTCCACTTCTTTCAGGAAGTCAAGGGCTTTCGCGCATTCTTCATAGGCTTTATGGGAAAAATTGGAGATGACATATACCCCGTACCCCTTCTCCTTTAACTCCCGAATCCACGGAATCGCGTAATCGTACCGGGAAATCATCTTTTCCACATTTTGAAATACTTCCCGGATTTCTTTTTCAATGGAAGGGTCGTTACGGATAAAGCCCTCGAGAAGCTGCCCGTCCGTAAGCACGCCCCTGTCAAGCTCATTCCAAAACACACTTTTAATCGTAGCCGACGTGAGTTTTTCGTAAATCTCTTCCGAAAAACCAAAGCTTCGGTAAAACTCCTGCCATGTAAATCCTGCAAGCACGTTTCCAATATCGAACACAACATTTTTCACCATATTCTTAACCATACTCCCTTCTCAACCTGCAAATTCGGGCGCAGGCACCATCTTTAAAAATTCTTCCGCGGCCCTGGACGCCGGTCCCTGCGCATCCGCAACCACGCAAATCTTCCTTTTGGGAATCATCTGATTAAAGCGCAGTTCAAAGAGCCTGCCGTCCTCCAAATATTCCCCGGCAAAGTCCCGGACCACGCTTCCCACTCCCAGGTTCCTTAAGGCAAACTGAACAATCATATCGCTGGTGGCAAGTTCAAATTCCGGGTGCAGTTCCACGCCGTTTTGTTTTAAAAAATCGTCCATATAGCTTTTCGTGCTGGTACTTCCCTCCAGACAGATAATGGGCAGCTTTTCTAACTCCTGCAAATCCAGCATATGATTCTTATACTGCATAAATTTCCGCCCCGCCACAAACACATCCTCTATCTCCCGCACGGGAATCACATGGAGCTTAGACTTATCGGCAAAGGGCGTACTCACCACTCCAAACTCAATTTCTCCCTTCCGCAAAAGACGCAGGGTCTCCGGCGTAGGCGCATTGGTGACGGTCACTTTAATTCCCGGAAACCTTTCATGGTATGCCTGCAGCAGAGGCAGCAAGTAATATTTCAGGGTCATGTCGCTGGCGCCAATTTTTAGCTCCCCATAATCAAGCTGCAGCATGGAGGCAAGCTTCCTTTCCCCTGACATAATCTGCTCATACCCGGCTTTTACATAGGTATAAAGCGCCTGTCCTTCCGTGGTAAGCCTGATTCCCCTTGGCACGCGGACAAAAAGCTTAACAGACAAAGCACTCTCAAGCTGCTTTAAAGCCTGGCTCACCGCCGGCTGGGAGAGGGAAAGCTCCGCCGCCGCCCCGGTCACACTGCCGTTTTTGGCCGCGTAGTAAAACACTTTATAATATTCCAGATTTCCTACCATGCTTATACCCCAATCCTGCCGACAGCCTTCCAATTTGAGCGCAGGCAAAAATTTGCGACGGACAAAATCAGCCCGCGGGCTGATTGAAATCTATCCCTCGGCGCCACTTCATTTCCGGATCGTTCCTGTAAAGAAAAAGACTCTTTTTGCCAAGGAACGGTTTCAGATTCCTCTGCATTTCGTCCCTGTCGCGGACAAGCAGCTTTTCATCCGCCAGAACCAGAATCAATTTTGACCTTGCGTGAAAAAGCTTCAGCTTTGCCGTCAAAGCGTCCAAGGACTTTTCTTCCCCGGTCGTCACATAATCCTCAAAGCACCTGCTCGTCTGCAAAAAGGAAATGGGGATCACCCGGTTTTCCATGTCGTCATCGCCTTTAAAGTACAGAAGATTCAGCCGCACATTGCGGAAGACCTCGCTGTGGGAGCGCAGCGTGGCCGCTATATCCGCCGACATCGTCCTTACATAGTCGGCAGGCAAAGCGCAGTCTATCACCAGCGTCATTTCCAATACCCTCTCCACCGCGTTATTCAGGTTTATCTTAAACAAAAGCTCCATCTTTATACCCCTTGCATACCGAAAGCTGTGCTTTCGGCACTGCCACCAATAGAAAGTTTGGAAGTCTGCTTCCGGACTTTGTTCTTCCATCCTGCGGTCAAAGTATCCTTTCAAATTGTAACACAACTTTTTCCTTCTTACTATATAAAAAGGATAAATCGCGTACAAATGGATAATCATTCAGCCAGGTCGGCGCAGTAAATGCGCAGACCTGGCTGAATGGTTACATATTCTATCTGCTTATTTGTCTTTATGCTTTTTATCTGTCAAAATGGGCGGATATTTCTTTCAGCTTTTCAATAATGGACAAATGCTGGGGGCAAACGCCCTCGCACTGTCCGCACCCCACGCAGTCCCTGGCTTTTCCAAACTTTTCCGTTAAAATTCCATACTGGGTTGCCGTGGCAGTCCAGCCCTTTTCCTCCAGATTTTCCCTCATGTCTTCATTATACAGAGAGAAATATTGAGGGATGGCTATCTTTTTAGGGCACCCCTCCGTGCAGTAGGAACATCCTGTACAGGGAATGGCTATCTGGGCGTTAATGATATCCGCCGCCTTGCGGGTCAGCTCCTTTTCTTCCTCCGTGAGAGGCCGGAAGTCATCCATGTAGCTTAAATTATCCTCCATCTGCTCTAAATTGCTCATGCCGGAAAGCACCATCATGACATTGTCCAGGGAGGCGGCAAACCTGATTGCCCAGCTTGACACCGAAAGGTCAGGGGCATAATCTTTCAAAAGTTTCTCGGCCTGGGGCGGAAGATTCGTCAGCGTGCCGCCCTTAACCGGTTCCATGACAATCACCGGCTTGCCATGCTTTGTGGCAACCTCATAACACTTGCGGGACTGCACCCACTCACTTTCCCAATCCAGATAATTAATTTGAAGCTGTACAAATTCCATTTCCGGGTGCTTTGTGAGAATCTCATCCAAAAGCTCCGCGCTGTCGTGGAAAGAAAAGCCCGCGTGCTTCACCATTCCTTTTGCTTTTTTCTCCAAAAGCCAGTTAAAACAGTCAAGCTGCTCGTATTTCAGCAATGAGGACGACTCAATGCCATGAATCAGGTAATAGTCAAAATAGGTTACGCCGGTCTTTTGCAGCTGCTGATAAAATATTTTATCCCTGTCCTCCAAAGAATTGATGAATCCTGAATGCAGCTTAGTTGCCAGTGTGTAGGCTTCCCTGGGATAGCGATCCACCAAAGCGGTCTTAGCGGTACCCTCGCTTTTGAAAGCGCAGTACATCCATGCCGTATCAAAGTATGTAAACCCCTTTTCCATAAAGGCGTCCACCATCCGCTTTACCTGCTCCACATCAATACTGTTCGCATCCGTCTTATCCAAAAGGGGCAGACGCATTAATCCAAATCCAAGTTTTTTCATACTTTTCCTCATTTCTGCGAGGTGAACGAAGTTCACCTTTGCTTTATTTGCGCATATTATATACAACAGGCTTTGCCTGTTGTCATGTATTATAATCCGGCAGGCTTTTTATGGCAAATACTTATTTTCAATACTTATGTATGCTTTATATCTATAAGTTTCATCTCTGAAATTTGTTTAGGGTATTTCTATGTCCCGTTTTATTTACGCAGTATTTTATCCATAGCCTTCCCTTTGGCAAGCTCATCAACCAGTTTATCCAGATAACGTATCTCCTGCATCAATGGCTCCTCGATATCTTCCACCCTGACGCCGCAGATCACGCCTTTGATCAATCTCCTGTTTTCATTCAATTCCGGCGCATCCCGAAAGAAATCCCCATAAGACACCGGCCTTTGAAGCATCCCTTCCAATTCCGGCTGGCCGTACCCGGTAAGCCACCGAATCACCTCATCAACTTCCGCCCTTGTTCTCCCCTTTTTCTCTGCTTTGTTCACCAGAAGTTCATAAACTTTTGAAAAATTCATCTGATATATTTTTTCATTCCCCATACAATGCTCCTTCTCATCCTTATTCCTGTCCCTGACACTTTCTTTATCACTTTAGTCGTTTTATTGCTTGCCGGCTAAAAAAGCAGCCGTTCCCTGACCGTCACCAATACCTTATCCCCCGGCTGCTTCCCTATCCGGGAACGGATATCTTTACGCACCCCTATAATGTAACAAACACTTCCGTCCGCATTCTTTACTCCCATATTTACAACACTGCCATCATACGGCTCCCCGTCAAATGTAGCGTGTACCTTTACCCTTCCCCGTCCAAACTCTTTCCTGATATCATAGGGAAAAATGACATAAGCGCCGCCCGTCTGCCCCGCTTCATAGATCAGGGACTCATACTCATACACTTTGTTGTTCATATCTATACCCCGTTTACCACAATTTTTGCTTACGGTACCGGACCACTAAATAGTTTGATCCAATCCTTTCCACCAAGTTTATCAGAAATCCGATAATAAGAAAAGGGCAAGTTACTATATGCTTTCTCACGGCCTGCGCAATGAATGCACAGCCCTGGCCGAATGGTTATGGCGAAATTCCGAACCTTCATGCCAGGCGCATAATATCATACAAAGGTCTTACGCCTGTATTCCCTGTAAATAACCGGCCCCATCGCCACAACAAGCGCCGTATAAACCGTAAGTACAATCGGCACGGCTCCCACCACCTTTCCGCCAATTGTATACACGCTAAAGTAGTTAAGCGCAGCCTCCATCTGTAACAGCTGATCCGGCAGCAGGGAAAGGATTTTGCTCACGGCGGCGCTGTTGATGTTGGCAAGAAAAGAGGGAATAAAAATAAGCACAACGGGAACCATAACCGCCAAAACCGTGGACTTTGTTTTTGCCGATACCAGCATACTGAAAAAGGAAATAAAAAGGCATCCTATATATCCGCCCCCTATTGTCAAAAGATATTTTTGCCACACGGTGATAGGATAAAAGCACTTCCACCCGCTCATATCCGCCTGAACCGGACAGTTCATGCCGTCCGCTCCCAGGTAAAGAAGTGTGATTGCCGAGTACGCTAAGACGGCGCACCAGTAAACTGCGGTCACGATCCAAAATCCCGCGCCGATTTTGGCGGCTACCGCCTTGTTCCTCCCATACTTGGATGAAAAAAGAACGGCATCCGATTTCCACACAAATTCATTTGAAAAGATTCCGGCAACCAGATACCCCAAAACCAGCATGGTAATCATAATAATCGTAGGCGAAAACTCAAACAGCCGCATCCAGCCTTCCATATAATCATAGTAAAAGGGGGTCTGAATTTGACGATACCGATTGATGAGAAATTCCTTCTCCTTCTCCGAAAACATATCCTTTGCCTCTTCCTGCAGCCATTCCTCAAGCGAAGATACCCTGTTTGTATAAAATGCCGGCGCATCTTCCTCTGAAAGCGAGTCCGCCCGGTAATAATCATATTCCCTGAAATGCTCTCTATAGGAGCAATTCAAAAGATCCCTGATTTCCATGATGCCCTGTCCCCAGCCATATGCGATATTATTCTCCACAACATCATCCGACAACGCCTCGGGCGAGCGCCGGATTCTTTTGTTTTCCGCAATGGCCCGGCGGATTTTTTCCTCCTCAAGATAACCGGCCCATTCCTTTTGCATGGCGCGCAGCTCCCTGACCGCCGCCGGCCCGGTTTGTTTATCCCCGTTTTCGTCCACATAATAAACGTTCGTGGCGAAATAACCGGTAATTCCCACCAGAATAAAAAGGATCAAAAGAGCTATCTTACCGCCTGCTTTCAAAAATACCTTTTCAAGCTCATATCGTAACATCTTCTTCCACCGTCCCTTCTCCAAAATAATGCAAAAATACATCTTCCAATGTGGCTTCCTCGGGTATGGCGTTTTCGGCGGGTCTTTGCCCGGATAAAATCCTTAAGTTTACCCCTACCGGAATTGTTTTGATATTGGCCACCTTATAAGCTTTCCTGTAAGCCTTTACGTCCTGCGGAGAAACATCCACGCTCCATACCTGCCCCCGCATCGGTGCAAGCAGCTCCCGGGGACTGCCCGCCACACAGATTTTTCCCTCCTTCATCAGCAGAATTTCATTGGCAATATACGCAACATCCGACACGATATGGGTGGAGAGAAGGACGAGCCTCTCCTGTGCCAGCTCGCTTAACAGATTGCGGAATCTGATTCTTTCATTGGGATCCAGCCCTGCGGTAGGTTCGTCCAAAATCAGGATAGAAGGGTTGTTTAACATCGCCTGAGCAATGCCCACCCGGCGTTTCATTCCTCCCGAAAGCTTTTTCATCTTTTTTCCTTTTGCCTTTTCCATTCCCACCTGCTTTAACAGCCGCCCGGTGCGCTCCTTTGCCGTGACAGGGCGCAGGCCCTTAATGGACGCCACGTACATAAGATAGTCGTATACCGTAAAATCAGGATAAAACCCAAAATCCTGAGGCAGATACCCCAGCAGCTTTCTGTATTCCCCGTCCAGTTCAAAAATATCCTTTCCATTCCACGTAATACATCCTCCGCTGGGCTTTGTCAGCGTGCACAGCATCCGCATGAGGGTTGTCTTTCCCGCCCCGTTCACCCCCAAAAGCCCGTAAACTCCCGTTGTCAGAGTATAAGATACGTCGTCAACCGCCGCTATGTCCTTAAACTCCTTAGTCAGATTCGTAATTTTTAGTTCCATAATAACCTCCATGCTTCCGAAAGCCTGCAAATCTGGACCGCAGGCACAAATTTGTCTGAAAAATTTAATTTCACAGTATTACCATGCCTTTCTCTCAGCCTGCAAACCTTAGTTGTTTTTAGGCGGTGTTTTCCGACACCTTAGAACTTTCTCTCCACACTTGGGCCGCAGGCGTAAATTTGCTCAATCGTTACGTTTTTCTGTCCCTTATAGATACAGTATCCCAAATACAGCGCGCTGGTCACAAGCATGGCATACCACACGGCGGGGGAAATAGCCGCATATACTTTTTCATTTAACACAAGCTGGTTCCACACCACACACCAAACCATACACAGCACTAACGCAAGCGCTTCCGAAGCCATCCGGCTGTACAGGGTTCTAAAGCAAATACAGCAGGTTAAAAGATAGGGCAGGAAAAAATGAACCGCCAACTCCGATACAAAAACCCTCCCTTTCAAAACCATTGCCAGCGAAAAGCCCCAAAGCAGCAGGAAATCTACTATCGCAAACAAAAGCATCCTTGCCGCATAAATCTGCCTTAAAGAATAATAAGCCGCACATTCAATCTCCACGGAGCCGCCGTTTCGGTTCTTCCACAGCTCCGGCAGCAAAAGCACCGCAAACAGCGGAGCCGCCGCGCCCATACACCTTTGTGTGTAAAAACCGCTGTCCGACACCCTGAGCAAACCCCACAGTATAAGCAGAATGCCTCCCTGCAAAAACCACCAGAATTTGCGCACATATCGGCCCTGCCAATACAAAAATTCCGCGGCCGAAAGCATACCCTCCGCCTCGTTTTCACCAAACGCCTCTTTTGATTTTTGGATGAGCTCCGCCGGTGCGAATCCATTCCTGTTTCCCCTGCATCCCGCAAGCTGCGCCTGCGGCACTGCCGCTGAATTGAGCAGGGAAGAGTTCTCCCTGCTCGCCGCGCGGCCCATGCACCACTTCAGTGGCATATTTCCTCTGTACGGACCTGCGCATAAAGAGTTTGGAAGTTTCTTTCCAAACTTGCCCTCACAGACATCCGTATCCACCTTCATGAATTTTCTGATTCGGCGATCCGATAATCTCATATGAATAACCCTCCCCCCTTCTTGCCGGCAGCCTCAACTTTGGGCGCAGGCACAAACTTTTTTCTACCCTTCCCCAAAATATTCGGAAAGCATCTCTCTTGCTCTCTTTATTCTGTACTTTACAAGCGAAAGGCTGATTCCCAGAATCCGGGCAATATCCTTTTGTTTTCTTTCCTGCAAAAAATATAATACCGCCGCTTCCCTTATTTCCTCCGGAAGACTTGCCAGAGCAAGCCTTACCTCAACCTGCCGCTCTATATTTTGGGTATGAGCGTCAGCTTCTTCCGCCAGCTCCTTTATGGGAATTTCTTTCATCCTCCTGTAATAATCCCGGCACAGATTGGCCGCAATGGTATACAGATAATTTGACGCCTTTCCATAATGCCTGTACCTGCTCAGAGTTCGGAAAAACCGCACGAAGGTTTCCTGGGTTATATCCTCCGCATAGCCGTAATCATCCATATGCTGCCTGCAGTACTTCAATATC
>ERZ777011.3179-NODE-3179-length-10931-cov-3.390125_pt1 | contig 10931 bp, 6 predicted proteins | sample MGYA00374964_ERZ777011 | MGnify/ENA primary metagenome ERZ777011 (study PRJEB29310, sample SAMD00008975) | mouse gut metagenome | study: EMG produced TPA metagenomics assembly of the Metagenome analysis of fecal microbiota from mouse which was promoted...
CAGCCTTGGAGGTCTTTTCGGCAGGGCCATAGTCGCGTCGGGCAGTCTACGCCCTGCGTAGCATAGCGGTATGGCCTGCTTTTCTGAGCTGCGGAGTTTTTCTTTCTGTCAGGCATGTCGCACGCGTCGTGCGATATGCCCTTTCATAGGACATTGCTTTTGCCAACCTTGGAGGTCTTTTCGGCAGGGCCATAGTCGCGTCGGGCAGTATCTCCTTTCAGTGCATAGGAGTGCAGTCAGTCTCTTGGAGCGGCGGTACTTTGGCGGGAGGCTAAGGACCACCGATGTGTTTTTCGCAGCATCGTATCGACGGACTGCAACGAAGGACGGAACAGCAGCCGCAAGGATCTGAAAACGTGTCTGGTACGCTATGGTAGGCAATCTTCGCGTCATAGTCGCAGCCTGCATTCCCCGACTGCGCAGGTCTTTCCGGGAAGATCAGCCGCCGATATGCCCTTTCATAGTACATTGCTTTTGCCAGCCTTGGAGGTCTTTTCGGCAGGAGTCCAGCCGCGTCGTGCAGTCTATATCCTGCGTAGCATAGCGGTGCGGAATGTTGTCTCGAAAGCGGAGATTCCCGCTGCCGGAGCTACAATCGAAGAATAAGTCTCTTTTTTACCAAAGCCTTGTGTAATTGCTCTGAAAAACGCATGCACTTCACATACACTAATTATATCAACTCATCGATGTTCTTTGTATGATTTGAAGAGGTGCAGGCAGCAATCGAATCGCGTGCACTTCTGCTTCGCACTCATCTGTACTTGTAGTCGCTGAGCCTAACAAGGAGGAAAGAAGGCAAGGAGGAGAGGGCGAAATCGGAAGTTCCTGTCGCAGCATTTATTATCGGGAAATGCGGTTGTATTTCTCGTTTCGATATCGTATATTTGTTTGAACCGAGTTGCTCATTCCTAATACATGCTTTATGAAAAAAATTTTGACCTTTCTGGCCTTTGCCGTTGCCCTGCTGGGTATGTCGTGCGGCCCCGATGATAACGAGCGGAGAGAACCGAAACTGACGGTGTCGCCTTCCGAACTTCGCTTTGCCGCCTCGGGCAACGCTGTCCAGACCGTGAGCGTGACCGCTGAAAATGTCGGGTGGCAGGTTTCGATCCCCGACGAATCGAAGGCGTGGATCTTCGTGACGGAAGGAGAGGATGACGCAACGCTGGTCGTTTCCGTGCAGGACCATGAGGGGGAGGACCCGCGCACCGGTTCGTTTTCCATTGTGCCGGACAACGACAAGGTGGAGCCGAAGCGGGTGGTCGTTTCGCAGGAGGGAGCCGAAATCGTTGATCTCTCTTTCGCCATTGCGCCGGACGAACTGACTTTCGACGGTGCGGACGCTCCGGCTCAGGAGGTGACCGTGACGGTCAGCCATGCGAAGCTGACATGGAAGGCTGCGGCGAAAGAGGATTGGATAGAGGTGACCGCGGAGGGCGATAAGCTGTCCGTTGCGGTTGCGGATAATCCGGAAAGCGAGGAGCGCGTGGGAATGGTGATCGTAACCCCCGATAATGGAGAGGTACAGCCGAAAGCGGTGCGTGTAACGCAGAAGGGGAGACTCCTCCCGCCGTCGCTCGGCATCAGCGTGGAGTCCGGCCGCATGGAGTTCGGCTATACCGTCGTGGGCGGCACGGCCGTTTATGTCACCGCAGTGGATGTGGAGTGGGATGCAGTGGCGTCCGACACCCCCGGCGAGGTAGGCGGCGATGTGGAATGGCTGAAGGTCACCAGCATCGTCAAGGATTCCGAAACCCCGTATTTTATCGTGAAACCCGACAATAACCCGACGACCGAAGAGCGGACCGCTTACGTGGTGGTGACCTCCGACAATCCGGAAGTACCTGCCTTGACCGTCACCGTCGTGCAGGCGGGCCGAAAGCGGTTTCTCAGTACGCTCGCCTCGTCGGTCGTGATCGAGGATATGACGGCGGGCGTGCATTGCAGCGTGGATTTCTATCCCAACCAACAGTGGATGGATCGTCCGGTGGCGTATTGGTATGTGACGTTGTGGGCGTCGGGCGTCAGCCAGACGCAGGATTTCTACGGATACGAGCATTATGCCGGTGTGGGGACGAAATTGTATCTGGAGTTCTATTCGGAGCGGATACCGTTCAATGACGACGGCGAGTATTACCTCCCCGAGGGCGAATATACGGTAGCGGCCGATCCGGTGGACGACGACGGATATCCTACCGATTGGTTGCCGTTTACCGTCAAACCGGGCCGAGAGGTGGCCGGAGGCGTGACGATCCTGGACGGCAGTTGGTACCAGAAGGTGATCGGCGGCAGCGAGGCGGATGTGTACGGTGGTGAGGCGCCTATTACAGGAGGAACCGTTACCGTGGCCCGCAGCGGCGATGAATATACGCTGGAGCTGGTGTTGAAGGACGATGCCGACCACGATATAACGGGTACCTGCGTCGCCCGGTTCGATGACAACATGCGGGTCATCTTCCATGAACTTCCGGAGTCTAATCCCGGCGACGGAGACGGTGAGTTGCTCTCTTTCTGACCGATTGCCGGAGCGGAGAGAGCGTTGCCCTGTGGCGGGTCCCTGCATCGATCGGATGCGGGGACCCGTCGCTTTTTCGGGTGCGATGTCGCCTTGAGGGGCACTCTGCCGCGTTTTTTCTACGATCTGTTCCGAAACCGAAGTGGGGAAATGGGAAACAGGTAGCGATGTTTCGGGCCTCAGTTTATGACAATGTAGTTGGCGGTTGTTGTAAAATATACTATATTTGTCAATAGGGTAATAAATAACCATAACCGAAATATTTAAATATTGTAGCAAATGAAGAAAGTTTATTATTTATCAATGATGCTCTTGTCGGTGGCCGTTGCAATGGCTGCCTGCAAACCGGAGGACCCGGCGGCTTCGCTGTCGGTAAAGCCTCTGTCGTTGGAGTTCGCTGCAACGGGTAACCAAGGGCAGCGGGTGGCTGTGACGGCAACCGGTACCCAATGGAATCACACCGTTTCGTCCGCAGCTCAGGAGTGGCTTACCGCCGAGGTGGGCGAGGACGGGCAGTCGTTGCTCGTGACAGTTACCGACAATCTCTTCGCCGAGGAGCGTATCGGTACGATCTCGGTCAAGGCGATCGACCATATCGAGATCAAATCGATCGGTATCACCGTCAAGCAGGCCGCAGGCGAGGGTGCAGATGCGATTACGTTCACCGTTTCTCCCGATGCGCTCACTTTTGAGGGTACGGGGGCTCCTGCACAGGAGGTGACCGTTACGGTGAGCGACGAAACAGTTACTTGGACGGTTGCTCCGGACGCGTCGCTCGAGGGCTGGTGTACGGTGGAGGCCGCAGGCGACAAAGTGAAAGTTTCCGTGCTCGACAATGCCGAGACCGCATCGCGTAGGGGAGCGTTTGTCGTGACACCTTCCCGGGGAGACATGAAACCCAAAGCCGTGAGTGTGGAACAGAAGGGCAAAGAGGTTCTTCCGTCGCTGTCGGTGACTCCGACGGAGATTCCCGTGGTTTCGGCCCGCGGTGACATGGATGTGATTGTCAGTGTGACGGCGGAAGGCGGGATCGTATGGAACGTGCGTGCCGAATATCCCGAAGGCACGGAAGGCGGTTGGTTGAATCCTGTGAAGATGGAGATCAATTCCGCGGTTGCCATCGAAGTTTATCCCAACAAATCCACCGAACCCCGTTCGGGATCGATCGTAATCTGGGCCGTAGGTAATGAAGATATTGCGCCGGTGGTCATTCCTATAGAGCAGGAAGGGGGCAGGGAGTTCCTTTCGACTCTCGACGGTCCGGTTGCAATAGCCGACATGGACCCGCTGGGCGATTTGCATTATACCGTTTGGCCGAGTCAGTTATGGGATACCGCGAATCCCGGTACGCTTTGGTCGTTCGACATGTGGAGTCCGGGCATATCTCAGAAACAGAACATGTACGGACAGGTATCGTACGAAGGTGCGGGATCGATGGTATGCCTTTCGATCATCTCGAAGAACATCCCTTACAACGACGATAAGGAGTTCACCCTTCCTGCCGGCGAATACACCGTACAACCCTATCCGGCCATTATCTATCCGGAGGATATGATACCTTATACCTTGGTGGCAGGCAGCGAGACGATGAACATGAACTATCCGGAGGGGTGCTGGTACATGCAGTTGGAGGACGGCAAGTACGTGAAATCGGCACCGATCGTAAGCGGTAGCATGACGGTGGTCGTGGATGGTTTCGATTCCTATACCTTTACGTTCGACCTGAAGGACGATGCGGGCAATGCGATCACCGGTACGGCCAAAGGCGACGTAACGAAGGCGAACTGCATGTTCTTCCCGCAAGATCCCGACGAGACGGTAGATCCCAATCCCGAACCCGAACCCGATCCCGGGTTCGGGCAGTAACGGATCGCCGGAACCGAACCTTTCGTGTCGACGTCGGGCGGCAATTCGGAGCTCCGCGTGACAAAGAGAACTTCAAATAACCTTATTTAAAGTACCTAAAACAAAAAACTATGAACAAGCACCTGTTAGGGCTATTGGGCCTGAGTTTGATGGCGTTCGTCGCATGTACGGGAACCGATCCCGGACAACAACCGTCGCTGAAAGTTTCGCCTGTTTCTTTGGAGTTTGCCGCGAACGGCAATACCAGCCAAACCGTTACGGTGGAGGCTGTGGCCGTGAAGTGGACCTGGGAGATGTCCGATAAGGCAAAGGAGTGGATTACCGTTTCCGAGGCGGACAATACGCTGACCGTTTCCGTCGCCGATAATGAGGTGCCCGAGCAACGCACGGGTGTCATCAGCATCGTGCCGGATCGTCCGGAGATGAAACCGGTGAAGGTGAATATTGCACAGGAAGCCGGCGAAAAGATCGAGTACGGCCTCTCCGTGAATCCGGATTACCTTGAGTTCGAGGCCGCCGCCACGGAACCCCAGGAGGTGGTAGTGACAACCAAGGGAGAGGGGCTGACGTGGTCGGCCAAGCCGGAGCAAGGTGCGGATTGGGTGCATGTGGAGACGTCGGCCGGTAAGATCGTCGTGACCGTGGACGTATATGAAGCAACGGCCCAGCCGCGATCGGCGAATATCCGCATTACGCCTTCCCTGGAGGAAGTTCCCGCTAAGGTCGTGCGTGTGCAGCAATTGCCTGCCGAAGCGGTGGAGTCGTGCGTGGTTTCTCCGGACGACGATATCGAATTCGCTTATAATGAAAATGCTCATAAGATCTTAAGGGTGGAGGCGACCTGCAACTGGAGTGTCATCGTACAGGGTGCCGACGGGAACACGGTCGATTGGATCAATACGGTCGTTTCCCGACAGTCCGAGGCGACTACCGGCACTGTGAGCGTGACGGTGGCGCGTAATGCGACACAGGAGCCGCGCTCGGGAGTGGTCGTAATCAAGCCTCTCGTTGCCGAGTTGTCCCCAATTAGCATAAACGTGACGCAGGGGCCTGCTCCGGATGGAATCTCCACGCTGCTCGGCAATGTCGAACTGGACGACATGGGTTTGGGAAGCAATTTCTACTACTACCTTGCGCCGGCTCAGGTGTGGGATACTACCACCCGCGTTACCAATTGGCAGTGCGAGTTGTGGGGGAGCGGAATTACGCGCACGACTTCGATGATGGGGGATTATGTCTATGACGGTACCGGTAATGTGCTCAAACTCGCTTTCTACTCCGATTGTGTCCATTACAATGCGGAAAAACATTTTATCGTTCCCGCAGAAACCTATACCGTTCAAAAGTACGCTACGCGACCTGCCGAGGAGGATAAAGTGCCCTTCACTGTCGTGCAGGGTATGGAAGCGAAAAAGTGGACCAACCGCATGTCCCATTCGTGGTATTTGCGGGTAGAGGATGGCGTGATCGTTTCCCGGGCGCCCATCCATGCGGGGAATATGGTCGTTTCCTGCGACGAGAACGAGGTCTATACGATCGAAGTTGCGTTCGAGGACGATATGGGCAACACCATAACAGGCACGATTACCACGCCGGTGACGGAGTCGAAGGTCACTTTCACCGAGCGGCCGAATCCGGATGAGAAGCCGAAACCCGACCCGGACCCGGACATTGATCCCGATCCCGAATTCGGACAGGAGGACTAAAGAAGTCTGCGAATAGTCCGAAGCCCTTTTGAAAGGAGATGGATTCCCCCGGCCGCACACAGGTGGCCGGGGGAATTTTGTGTAGGGCGGTATGGCTCTTAGCGGTCCAGCGGTCGATGCTCGGTATTTCGGGGAAGGCGGTCCGGTTTCTACCTTTCGGCGCTTTTATGGCAGCGGTACGGCTTCCGGCGATACAAGGGCTCCGGTGAGGCAGTCCGTTTGCGACGGTACAGGGGGTTTGCGCAGCCGTTTCGCAGCCGGAGAGCGTTCCGGTGCCGTCGTTCATGCAAAAGAGGGCGGGGCAGCGGAGCGAGAAGGTTGCCTTGCGGGTCGGGCCGTTCGGGAGAGAACCTCCTCTTTCGGTATCGATACGTCGAAGGGGCAATTCCTGCGCAGCCGTTTCGCAGCCGGAGAGCGTTCCGGTGCCGTCGTTCATGCAAAAGAGGGCGGGGTAGCGGGCCACGGGAGAAGGCATTGCGTAGCGGCCCAAAGGGTTCGTGCGGAGGCTTTTCGCTTCGGCAGCTGCCGGTCGGCAGGTCGGTTTGCAGGAGGCGAATCGGAAAGGTTGTAATAAATCCGTAAAAATTATATCTTTGCGAGGATGAGATACGTTATATCTTACGTAGAAGAACCCTTAAATTGCAAAAACCTTATGAAGAAAATCGTATCATTGGTCGCAGCCGTGTGCGCATTGGCGTTCGTGGCGTGCGAGCAACCGAAAGATGATCCCCAACTGAGCGTGAGTGCGAAGGCGCTTGTGTTCGAAGGGGTTGACGCTCCTTCGCAGGAGGTCGGTGTGACTTCCAATGTGGAGTGGAAATGTACGGTGCTCGGCTCGGCGTCGTCGTGGCTTACGGCGCAGAAGTCGGAGAATGGCAACAGCATCGTGGTGTCGGTGGCCGACAACAATTCGGCGGAACGTGTGGGTAAGATCGTCGTTGAGCCCGTTTCCGCCAAAGTACAGGCCAAAGAGATCTCCGTGACCCAGAAGGAGGGTGCGCTCACCTTTACGGTATCTCCCGAGAAACTCGAGTTCGCAGGGTTGAAGGCTCCGGCACAGGAGGTGACCGTCCAGCTCGGCGAGGGCATTACCTGGACTGCGGAACCGGAGGAGAAGGCTACTTGGATTCATGTGGAGACCGGCGAAGGCAAATTCGCCGTGACGGTGGACGACAACCCCTCCACCTCGCCGCGTGCGGCAAGGATCGTGGTAACGCCCAGCGACAAGGCCCTGGAGCCGAAGAGCGTGACCGTTACCCAGAGCGGTAAGGAGCTCCTGCCGGAAATGATCGTGACCCCGATGCCGTACGAGTGTACGTTCGGTTACAACGACATCAGCGAGGTCCGCTACGACGTACAGGCCCAGCTGACCGAATGGAGTGCGGCGACCTCCGATGGTAAAGGTGAACTCGTGCCGTGGATCAAAATCCGCATCGTCGATACCGATGACCAATCCTATGTCAGCATCGGCGTGGAGCCGAATGTCGCACCGGGTGCCCCGGAGCGCACCGGGTATGTGGTGATTACTCCGGAGGCCGAAGGACTTGAGCCCGTTACCATCACCGTGACCCAGGGCAGTCCGACGCTTTCGACCCTCGACGGGCCGGTGGTTGTGGAAGACATGGAGGGCGTGACCGCCTATGTGGATTTTTGGCCGAACGTTCCCGAGTCCGATGGCGGCGATGTCCGTCCTTCGGCAACGTGGAGCCTCTACATCTACGGTGCGGGCCTGGAATACGACATGACGGGATGGCCTTATGTCTACAGGGGGAGCGGCAACCGTTTCAAAATTGACCTTTATTCGACGAAAATAGAGAAAAACGACGATGACGAGTATTACCTCCCCGACGGCGAGTATGTGATCGCTCCGAGCGTAGCGTCCGCAGCGGACGAGGAAGAAGAGGAAGAGGAGCAGCCGCGTCCGGAGGACCGTTTCCCGAACACCATCGTCGGCGGTTCGGACAATATGGGTATGGTCGATCCGATCTTCCCGTTGGGAAGCTGGTATTTCGACACCCAGAACGATGCCGTCGCCAAACGGGCACCGCTGAAGTCGGGTAAGATGACGGTACAGCGTACCGGCGACGAGTATACGCTCACCTTCGACTTCATGGATGATGCAGGGCGCACCATCACCGGTACCTGCAAGGCGAAGTTCGACATACATACGAGTTATACTCCGCCCGAACCGCCCCTCGGCGGCGGAGGCGGCGATGAAGGCGGCGTAGCGTAAGCGTTCCGGTTATCGCCAGAGCATACGACGGCACGCTTTTGAAACGATTGGATGGTCGGGGAGGAGTCCGTGGGGGCTTTTCCCCGACTGTTTTATGCGCTGCGGCCTTTTCGCACGATCGGAAAGGGTGCGGTCGAGGATGATTTGAATGATTGAGCGTATGGATGGCGGCGAATCGGTGAAAAGATCTCCTTTGCGGAGTATCGCAGCCTGTGTCCCGCTCCGCGAAGGAGTCCGTCGTCGGTCGGCGACATACTAAAATATCCTTCCGGAGCGTTCGTTCATTAAAAGGGTAAGCCGTTGCCGATGTGCAGTTTAAGTTTCGATATTCGGAGATGCGGTTCCGAAGGGCGGCGGGCGGTATAAAAAGAAACGTATTGTTGCGATTGATTTGTACCGGATAGTATTGTGAATTTAAAAAAATGTAAATATATTTGTAAAGTGAAGGGAGAGCCGGATTCTGTCGGGCTTTTCGGCACGCTTGGAGATTGCAGATTAACCCTTTTTATAAACGGAAATACATGAAGTGTTTTTCCTAAAACAACTAAATAATTCAAACAACAATGAAAAAACTGTTTAAACCTTGCATTTTGATGGCAGCAGCCGTAGGTATGCTGTTCACTGCATGTGATCCCAAGGCGGGCGAGGTTGTTACCGAACCGACTGTCGCTATCGAGTTCATCGGCACGCCCGGTGTTTCGGAAGTGACCGTTAAGTTCACTCCCTCCGCAAATGCCTCGAAGTTCGACTATGCGATCGGTACCGAGCAGGATCGCGACAACTTCGAGAACGGCGATATCATCGGCGGTCTGACCGAAATGAGCAACGAGCCTGTTACCCATACTTGGAAGGATCTGCAAGGCGGTGCTTACTACGTGATCTACATGGCTTATGACGCCGAAGGTGCGGCCGGTCCCGTGAGCGCTCATGGCTTCAAGACCGCTTCGTCGGACTTCCTCGTTCAGCCTTACTATGTTGGAGACAACAGCGCTGCGTTCCTTATCACCAACACCAACGACTACCATACCTACAGGTATGCGCTCGGTACCGCAGCCGACAAGGAAGCGTTCCTGAACGACGAGTTGGCAGGTATCAAGAAGCAGAGCGAGGTGTTCGCATGGGCTGAGAACTATTTCGACCTCACTCCCTCGACCGAATATGTGTTCTACTGCATCGGTCAGGATCGTAGCGGTCGCGATACCCAGCTCTTCGAGATTCCGATCACTACCTATGCGACTGGCAGCGATGAGATCCCGAACTTCACTTACGAGGCAGGTCCCAAAGACTTCTACGTGCAGACCTATACCGTGACTCCGAATGCGCTTTGCAAACAGCTCGTCCTCTATCAGCAGGTAAAAGGTGTAGCCGACGGTGTGATGTTCGGCCCGAACAACTGGGGTGGTAAGCTCCTTGAGATGTTCGATTCGTGGAAGAATATCGATGTAAGCCAGGTGATGAGCGGTGTTTACTGCACGACGCAGGTAAACGGCGTACTGAATGCGCAGGCTACCACCACCGATCTCGAACTTGAGAACCCGCTCGATATCTATGTAACGGCTTACGACGAGATGTACCAGCCGGTCCTCGTAAAGAAGTTCGAGAATGAAACTCCCGCCTTCAACCCGAACGCGGCACTGCCCCAGGCGAGCGATTTCGATATCAAGGTAACCAACGTGACGAGCGAAAGCTTCGAAGTATCGATCGACTACACTTCGGACAATGTAAGGGCTTACTTCTACGATGTCGTTAGCGGCAAGTATTGGGACGAGCAGATCAAAGGCGACATGGCTGCTCTGAAGAACAACATGATCACCAACTACCTGAGTCTGGGATGGGTATACAATCTGAAGCACATCTCGAACAACTACGTGATCGATCCCAACATTCCCGATTTCACGCCGGGTGCCAAGTTCTACATCGGTGTTATCGCCATGAACGAGAACGGTCCGATCGACGGTGGTTGGGCAGAGGAAGTCGCTCTCAGCGAAGCCTTCTTCCTCCCGGAATAAACTGAATAGTTATCATATCTTGGACGGGACAGCCCTTTGGGTTGTCCCGTTTTTTATGCGGTAGTTGTAAGGGCGGCTGCAAGAGTTGTCGGTTGTGCGGCGGAGGGGCGCATGATGCGGGTGTGATGAGTTGCCGTTGATGCAGGGGGGAGCTTGTATTGGGCCGGTCGAGACGGGAGGGTACGGAGGTGGACGGGGTGGCCCGTCGCAGCGGGGGCGGCAGTATAGGAACGTTTCCGGCTGTCCGGTTGTATGGCTGCCCGACAGGGCACAGGAATGCTTCCGGCTGCCCGATAAGCCAGGGCAGGTGTCGGGTGACTATGCACGAGGCAATGGGAAGAGTGCTGTTTATGTGGCGGTAGGCCGCATTATGCGGGTGCGGTGAGTTGCCGTTGATGTAGGGATAGTTTGTATTGCGCCGGTCGGGGCGGGAGGGGTATTGCCTGCTGTGCGATGGGGGCTATTGTACCGGTCGAGGCGGTTGGAAGCTGGGTAAAGTCGCCGGTACGAATACCACTGGGTGCGGAGTTGTTTGCCGCTCGTACTTTGACCGGTAGCGGTCGGAGTCGGGGTGCCACGATAACCGCTTTGCAGGGGAGGGT
>ERZ777011.3180-NODE-3180-length-10930-cov-4.279448_pt1 | contig 10930 bp, 15 predicted proteins | sample MGYA00374964_ERZ777011 | MGnify/ENA primary metagenome ERZ777011 (study PRJEB29310, sample SAMD00008975) | mouse gut metagenome | study: EMG produced TPA metagenomics assembly of the Metagenome analysis of fecal microbiota from mouse which was promoted...
TGGCGACAGGGGCCGCAGGCAAGGTGACAGGCATTTTCGCAAGAGCGGGAAGCAAAATCGCCGCCGGGCCGCTGGGCAAGATCGGCGGCGTTGTCGGAAAGGGATTCAGCAAACTAACGACCATGATTGCGCCGCTCCAAAAGCTGGGCGGGGCGATTTTGGGGCCGTTCGGCGGTATTGCCGGAAAGATTCTGCCCGTTGTCGGCGTGATCGGCCTGATTATTGCCGCCGTTCAGATATTCCGGGACCACTTGGACGACATACGGGCCGGGGTTGAAAAGGTATTCGGCCCGGCGGGGGTTGCCGTCTTTGACAATATCGTGGGCGTGATTACCAACATAGGCAACACGATCAAGGGTATTTTCAGCGACGGGAACCTTGCAAGCGCGCGTGAATTCATCAACGGAATTTTCGGCGAACAGGGCGTTGCCGTGTTCGACACGTTCGTTTCTATCATGCAGACGGTGGGCGGCGTGATCGGGCAGTTTATTTCGTTCATCGACACCAGCGTAAAGCCGGTCATTGAAGAACTGTTCGCATTCATCGTCACGACCGTACTTCCGCAAATTGCACAGACCTTTGTTGAATGGGGACCGACGATCACGGGGGTTATTCAAAGCATTTGGGAAATCTTTCAAACGGTGGCAACCGCCGTCATGGGGATAATTCAAGCCCTTATGCCTACGATTCAATCACTGATCGGAACATACCTTGAAGCTATCCGGTCCGTGATCGGCGGCGTACTGACCGCAATTCAGGGCCTTTTGAACGTGTTTGCCGGGATTTTTACCGGCGATTGGTCCCGCGTTTGGGAGGGAGTGAAAGGCATTTTCTCCGGCGTTTGGGAAGCGATCAAGGGCATTGCAAAGGGCGCAATGAACGGAATTATCGACATTATAAACGGGTTGATTGGAGGGCTGAACAAGCTAAAAATTCCCGATTGGGTCCCCGGTGTTGGCGGAAAGGGTATCAACATTCCGTTGATTCCGAAATTCGCAAAAGGCACGCCCCGGACACCTGACACGTTCATAGCGGGCGAAAAGGGCGCGGAACTTATCACCAACGCCCGGAACCGAACCGTTTTCAAGGCGGCGGAAACCGGGAACATTTTTACGAATCTTGCAAGCATGGCAAAGACCCTGACAGGAAATGCAGGATTCCAGCAATACCGGCTGGCTTATGCGGGGGCGGAAGCCCCGAACGTAAACCCGCCGACACTGGCGGCGGCGGAACAGCAAAGGTCAATCGTTATCCATAGCCAGCCCGTTTTCCATGTGGGGAACGACGCGCAGGCACAGGACATTGAAGAAATCTTGCGAAAGCACGATGAAGAACTTTTGCAGGAAATCGACGAACGCGACAGGCAGAGAGCGGACGACGAAAGGCGGCGGGAGTATGACTAAATATACAACCATTGCCGGGGATATGTGGGACGGTATCGCCTATAAGACGCTGGGCGACGAAGCATACACCGACAAGATCATTAAAGCGAACCCGGAATTCCGCCGCCTTTTCGTTTTCCCCGCCGGAATCGTGCTGAACATACCTGACCCCGAACCGCAGATTTCGGCGGGGTTGCCGCCGTGGAAGAGGGGGCAGGCATGAACGCACGAAGAGCAGAAATCAAACTGATTTTCGAGGGCGCGGACATTTCCGCGGACATTAACCGTTATCTTCTTTCCATGACCTACACGGACAACGAAGAGGATAAAACGGACGACTTGCAATTATCCATTGACGACCGCGAGTGGGTATGGCTGGGCGACTGGCTGAACACTCCGACCGCGGGGAAATCCGCGGAAATTGCCGCGGTCATTATTCAAAAGAATTGGGAATCGACCGGGAAAGACCGGGTGCTGGATTGCGGCGCATTTGAGGTTGACACGGTAGACGGGAGCGGCCCGCCTGCAAAAGTCACGATCAAGGCGACTTCCATTCCCTACAAAACAGCTTTGCGGACGCAGAAAAACACAAAGGCGTGGGAAAAGATCAAACTTTCGGCGATTGCAAATGAAATTGCCGGAAAGAACGGGCTTGCCTGTCTGTTTGAATCATCGACAGACCCGTTTTACGACCGGAAAGAGCAAATGCAGGAATCCGACATTACTTTTTTACAGCGCCTTTGCAAAAATGCGGGAATATCGCTGAAAGTCACCGCAAAAATGATTGTCCTATTCGACGCGGCGGACTATGAGCAAAAAGACGCGATAACAACGATTAAGCGCGGCGCGGCGAACGTGTCGCGCTATTCATTTTCAACCAGCCTACACGACGCGGCTTTTAGTAGCTGTCATGTGTCTTACACGGACCCGAAATCACAAACGACGATTGAATACACCTATACCCCGCGGGGCGCTGACAAAAGCGGACAGGTGCTGGAGGTCAACGAAAAGGTTTCGACCCGTGAAGAGGCCCGCCAGCTTGCTATGAAGCGGCTACGGCAAAAAAACAAATCGGAATATAAAGCGTCGTTCAGTTTGTCCGGGGACCCGCGGCTGGTTGCCGGGGTAACGGTGGAGGTTTCCGGCTATGGAGCATTTGACGGAAAGTACATCATAGAAACCGCGACGCACGCAATTTCAAAAAGCGGCGGCTACAAAACCGACATTACCTTGCGGCGGGTGCTGGAGGGCTACTAATGGACGAACTGAATTTGAACGTCTTAAAAAATATCGTGCGGACGGGCTGGGTTTCTTCCGTCAATGTGGAGGAAAGGACCGCCCGCGTTATCTTTCAAGACAAAGGGGAAACCGTTGTTTCCGGGGATTTGAAGATACTTGCGAATCAGCCGGTCATTACCATAGAAGAGTGGGTGGACGGCGCAAAATGGAACTATGACGCGCAATACTCTTCCGCTGACCGATCTTTGGGGCTGGGCGAAAGCTATGTGAAAGCCGCCCCCGCCGCCCCGGACGTTATAACGGTAGACAAAAGCATTGACTATAAATGCCCGTTGCACGGGACGGACGAAACGAAATATCACAAACAGGTTGTAAAAGTTTATCCGTGGATTCCGCACAAGGGGCAATTCGTCCTTTGCCTTTATATTCCGCGGGACGACGGCGACGGGTTCATATTAGGGGGGATTTGATCGAATGGCGATTGTAGGAAGCTGGGGAAATATCACCTTTGCCGTTTCGCGGCAGACGGTGAAAACCTTTGACGGCCTGAAATGGGAAAGCGGGGTGAAATATTCCACACACGACCGGCATTTGAAAGAACCGCTTTTAGAATTTACGGGAACGGACGTTGAAAGCATGAGCTTTTCAATGTTTTTTTCCGCCTTTTTGGGGGTGAACCCGATTGCGGAGGTTTCAAAACTGCTTAAAGCAATGCGGCGGGGTGAGGTACACCGCCTTGTAATTGGGCCGAAAGCATACGGAACCGGGCGGTGGGTCATTACGAAAGTTTCAAATTCTCTTGAACGGTACGACAACCGGGGGAATCTGCTGGTGGCGAAAGTCAATGTCACGATGAATTCTTATTCGGCGCGATAGGGGGTGCGGCGGTATATGGCCTATGTAGTAAAAGCGTTCAGCCTGAAAAAAATAAACCTTGCACCAAAAACGAGGGTTGAAGAGGTTTTGCAAAACGTCGCAATGATCTTGTCAACGCCGAAATTTTCTGTTCCTCTTGACCGGGGCTTTGGGATGGCGCAAAGGTTTATTGACAAACCGATTCAGACGGCCCAGCCTATCCTGATTTCAGAGGTTTTAGACGCGATAGAGGAATACGAACCGCGGGCGGAGGTTGAAAACGTGTCGTTCGTCATGGGCGACAGGCCGGGCGCAATGATTCCGATTGCGGAGGTGAACATAATTGACGGAGAACGTTAGGGGCTACCCGAATATTTCCTTTGTAGATACAGACACAGAAACGCTTGTAAACGCCTTGATTCGCTCTTATGAGCGGTTCACCGGGCGGACCCTATACCCGGCGGACCCGACGCGGCTTTTTCTCTTGTGGATTGCCGACATTATCATTCAAGAGCGGGTGAACATCGACTTTTCGGCAAAACAGAATTTGCCCCGATATGCAGAGGGGGAATATTTGGATTCGTTAGCCGAAATCTTCAAAGATACATACCGGCTGGAGCCGGAAGCGGCGCGCACAACGATTCGGTTTACCCTGTCAATGAAGCTGGACGCGGCAACCATCATTCCGGCGGGAACCCGCGTGACAGCGGGGGAAGAAATCATTTTTTCCACGATGGACGTGCTGACGATTCCAGCGGGAGAACTGACCGGCGACATTGCGGCGGAATGCCTGACCGTCGGAGAGATCGGAAACGGATTTGTTCCGGGGCAGATTTCAAAGCTGGTTGACATTTTCCCGTATTTCGAGCGGGTGGAGAATATCACCGAGAGCGCGGGCGGAGCCGACAGGGAGAGCGACGCGGCCTTTTATGAGCGAATGCGGGAGAGCATGGAAACATTTTCGACCGCCGGGCCGCTGGGAGCGTATGAGTATTACGCAAAAACAGCGTCGGCGGCGATTGCGGACGCAAAAGCAATCGGGCCGGAAGAGGAACCCGGCGTTGTCGATATACGAATTCTTATGCAGGGCGGAGAATTGCCGACGCAAGAGGATTTGAACCGGGTTCTTGAAACCCTGACCGCGGAGCGGGTGCGACCGTTGACGGACCTTGTGCGCGTCGGTGCGCCCGAAATCGTCCCGTTCGATATTGACTTGACCTATTACATTCCAAAACCGAACGCGTCCGGCGCGGCGAAAATTTCACAGGACGTTGAAAGCGCAGTTGAAAAATACAAGCGGTGGCAAATGGAACGAATGGGGCGGGATATTAACCCGTCGCATTTGATTTCGCTGGTCATGGCGGCGGGGGCAAAGCGGGTTGACGTGCGTTCCCCCGTGTTTACCGTGGTGGAGGAATCAGCCGTTGCACAGGTTGAGGAAATAGCGGTTTTGAACGGGGGAATTGAAAATGAATGATAACGACATTTATTCCGTTGATTTCACCCGTTCGCTTCCGCCGCCGTTGAAAAATGACCCGGAAATGAACGCGCTGGGCCGGGTCATTGCGGAGCAATTACAGATCACCGCCCGGCAAATCCGGCAAAATATCATTTACGCCCGGATTGACGAACTGGACGAACAGACCCTTGATATTTTGGCCTACGACTTGCACGTTGACTGGTACGACTACACACACCCGATTGCGGCAAAGCGGGCAGTTATCAAAGACAGCGTGCGGGTCCATAAGCGGCTGGGGACGCTGTATGCAGTAAAGACCGCGCTGGGGAGCGTGTACCCGGAAAGCGAAATTGAAGAGTGGTTCGACTACGGGGGAGAACATCACAGGTTCAGGGTGATTCTTGACGTGACGCATTCCCGCGCGCCCGCGGACTATGTTTCCATAAAAAAGGCGGTTCATTTCTATAAAAGATTGAGCGCGCAAATGGAAAACATGATCTATCAATGCCGGGTTGACGTTCAGATTTTGACCGATTCGGACAAGTACCAGCATTTAGCGGGGTACAGCGGGCGCAGGCTTGCCGGTACATACCCACAGCGGAACACGCTTGCGGCGCTGATCGACGCAGGCGTTGCCGTCATGCCGGACGGCGGCGGGGTTCGTTTCGTAAGCCCGGCGGCGGGTACAAGGCCACAGCGGGAAACAATCGCCGCCCTACGCGAAAGCGTGATTCAGGCCAGCGGCAAAGGGGAGAAATTTTCTTTCAAGGCAACGACGACCGGGAAAAACCGGGCGGGAGAAGTGCCGGGCAGATCAACGGGCGGAGCGGTCCAGCGGGCGCAGATTGCCGCGCAAATCGCCGCGGACGCTTACACCTACGAAAGCCCGGAAGCGGGCGTGAAGCCGTACAGGAACGCCACAGCGGGCATTATTGCCGCGGAGGTAGAAACACACCCGGCGGCGGACGCATACCCGTTCATAAGCCCGGCGGCAGGCACAAAGCCACAGCGGGAAGTAGCCGCCGCCCTACGCGAAAGCGTGATTCAGGCCAGCGGCGAGGGGGTGCAATTCTCTTTCAAGGCAACGGCGACCGGAAAAAGCAGGGCGGGCGTACAGCCTGAAAAAAGCACCACGGCGGAGGGGGAAAAAGGCGGTATCATTCCAGAGGTAACGGGGGCGGCGTACACTTACCGCGTGAAGCGGTGCGGAACCGACCGTTGCAAAGATAGGTAAAAGGAGCGTGAAACAATGGCAATTTTGACAGCGGAAGCGCTGGAGGGGTTCAAGCAGTACACGAACCGAACGATTGCGTATGCGCGGTACAAAATCGGCGGGACCTACACGCGGGTGGAGATCAGCCGCCGTGAACGCCTGAAAGACGGGCGGGTTGCCGTGTACTTTCCGATTGACGCGCTGGGGCAAACCGACGTGACGATTTCGGAAGTACAGTTGTTCGATACGAACAACGATTTGTGGGCCGCGAAAGCGGAAAATATTTTAGTGCGCGGCGTGCAAGAGGGCGTTTTGTACCGCTTCACGTTCGACTTTAAGGAGGTGTAAAAAGTGGCATACAATCGGACTATTTGGCAAGACCACGTAACGGAATTTTCCGACCGGTTCATTGAAACCGACAACGGCGACGGCACGATTTCCCATGAACCCGTTGAGGGGGAAGTGATTCAGCAGGGGACCCCGCAGAACGCACGAAACTTTAACACGCTGGAAGAGGGCACTTTTTCGGCGGAAGTGCTGGGCATGGAAGCGGCGCGGGTGCTTTTGCTTCATCAAAGGGCGCTGAACGGGCTTGCGAGTGAATCCGGGGAAATTACCCTGACAAATTCGCAGAAATACCCGTTCAATAATTCCGTCGCGTCCGTTGCCCTGAAACAGCGCATGGAAACGACCGCGTACACCGTGGAAACGGACGTACTTTCCGCGACCGGCGAAGTGGGGCGCATTGTCATTTCCGACAAGCAGTTAAACGGGTTCAAAATTTCCTACACAGGAAGCGCGAAAACGGCAAAAATCAAATTCTTTGTGAAAGGCGGGTTGTTCTAACATGGCGAACGTCATTATCAAAGACGACGCGCGCCGGGCGCACGAAGCTTTCGTGCTGGGGTCATTTAAGAGCGGTGGCGCGGCGGTATCGTCCGGCGACCGGGAAGCGGCGGAGTGTATCGCCGCCCGGAGCCGGGAAGCATACGCGGAAATGAAAAGAATGGAGGAAAAGCGGAAATGAAGATCATCGAAAAGAACGAGGGGGCAAAAATCCCCTATGAGGTCAAGGGCGACAAGATCGTTTTCAATGACGATGAATTGACCCTGAATCTTGCCCGCTATGAGCGGGACGACGCAAACCATATTGACATTTGCCGGGACAAAATGGGAAACCTTGTTTCCGGCGTGATTCCGGGCGTGGCGGAAACCTACGTTGCACAAATCGACATTCCCCCGCGGGCTTACGAGGTCCGGGAGATCGAGGGCGCGGCGGAGGAAGCGCAGGCGGACAGCGAGGAAGCAGGCGGCGCGCCGGGCGGTATGATGGACCGCCAGACAACGGAGCGGGTGGCAATTCCGTTCGACGTTGAGAAATGCACGTTGACCCTTTGGGCGCTGAATTAAACGGGAGGTAAAACAGCTATGACGAACTTTGACGATCTGAAATTAGCGGTTCAGGCAATCAGCGGCGGGCGAAATACCGTCCTTTTGGACGATATGGGTATGCCGTCTATCATGGTCCCCTTTCCGAAACTGACCTATGCCGACATTATGACCGGCGGCACACAGGACCCCTTGCCCGCGTTCCTTGTGGACGGTCACGAAATCCCCGTGATCTACGAAAGCAAGTATCAGAACATCGTGGTAAACGACCGGGCCTATTCTCTTCCCTTTGAGGACCCCCGCGTTTATATCACGTTCGATCAGGCTTTGCAAATGTGCCGGAACAAGGGCGACGGCTGGCATTTGCATTCTAACGCGTTGTGGGCCGCAATTCAAAGCTGGTGCTATCGGAACAAGACCGTCCCCCACGGCAACGGGAATTACGGCAAAGATTACAGCAACCCGCACGAACACGGCGTTGTAACTTATACATACGAAAGCGGCGGGAAAACCTACGACGGCAGAACCGCGACGGGGAGCGGCCCGGTAACGTGGTATCACAATTACGATTCTTCCGGCATTGCCGATCTTTGCGGCAATATTTGGGAGTGGGTGGCCGGTTTGCGTATGGTGAACGGCGAAATTCAGATTATCCCTTACGGAAACAGCATGAAAGCAGATTGCAACATGAGCGCGACCAGCACCGAATGGAAAGCGATCATGCCGAACGGGACGCTGGTTGCGCCGGGAACCGCCGGAACCCTGAAATATGACGGCGAAACCGCGACCGGCGCGCCGCGTATCAATACGGCGGTGGAATTCAAGCCCGGAACGGACGACGGGTATTATTGGCGGCAGTTTGGGACGCTGGCGGCGAAAGCGGGCGTTGATATTCCGCCCATGATGAAAGCGCTGGGGCTGGCCCCGATTCCTGACTACGAATACGGCAACGGCGGTTTCTGGATTCGCCCGCAGGCCGCGGAGCGGTTGCCTATCCGCGGGGCGCACTGGAGCGACACGACCGTCGCGGGCGTGGCGGCGTTGCACTTGACTAGCCCGCGGTCGCTCTCCAGCCCCGACGTGGGCTTCCGTGCCGCTTTCTATGAGAAGCTGTAAACTGAACGACTGACGAACTGACGGGGCGTGCGATAGCACGTCCCGTTCGTTTTCAAAGAAAGGCTTTCAATGGAAGAATTCAAGATCAAAGAAAAAATCTACAACATGATTCTATACGGAAGCCCAGCGCTTTTGCAGTTTCCGCGGACGGAAAAATTTGTGCTTGCAACGCAAATCCGGGAATCCATGTATCGAATGTTCCAGCTTGCCGTCGTGATCGAAAAGAAATATTACAAGAAAACGACCTTGCAGGAATTAGACGTTGAACTGGACGTGTTGCGGCATTTGGTCCGGCTTGCCGCGGATAAAAAGCTATACCCGAATCAAGCGCCCTGCCTGCCATTCAAAAAATATGAGCATTGGGCGAAACTGCTTGACGAAATCGGGAAAATGATAGGCGGTTATATGAAAGCCGTAAAATAGCGGCTTTTGTATATAGGGAATAGGCCGAATATTCACGGTTGCCTATCCGCGGGGCGAACTGGAACAACACGACCAACGCGGGCGTGGCGGCGTTGAACTTGAATAACCCGCGGTCGAACTCCAACCACAACGTGGGCTTCCGTGCCGCTCTACCTTTTGCCAGTAGGCGCGCACGCTACGGCGGCGCGTCCAGTGCGGAGGAGTAAAGGGGCCTGTTTCCGTTCCCGTAAAGACATAGCGGGATAAAAATTGAATTGCCGCGGGAACGGCGAGTACACACGGAAAAGCGTTGCACGGCGGCGAGGGGGACGCATGAAACCGATTAAGGACATTTACCCTAAAATTTACGACTTTGAAAACCTGTTCATAGCGTGGGAATCAGCAGGAGCGGGAAAACGCTTCCGGGACGAAGTTTTGCTTTTTGAAAATAACCTTGAATCAAATTTGATCGACATACAAAATCATCTGATTTACGGAACGTATGAATGCGGGCGGTATAGGCCGTTTTATATCTACGAGCCGAAAAAGCGGTTGATTATGGCGTTGCCGTTCCGGGACAGGGTGGTTCAATGGGCAATTTACCGGCAGTTATTCCCGATCTTCAACCGGCAATTCATACATGATTCTTACGCTTGCAGGAAAGGGATGGGGACGCACGCCGCCGCGGACCGGTTGCAATATTGGTTGCGGCAGACGGAGCGGAAACCACAGCGTTTCTATTATCTCAAATTGGACATAAGCAAGTATTTTTACAGGGTGGACCATGCCGTTTTAATGGGTATTTTGCGGCGGAAGATTCACGACGAACCTTTGCTTTGCTTGCTGGAGAAAATCATAAATTGCGAAACAACGGCGTTCGGGTTGCCCGCAGGGGTTGACCCGGACGCTTGTTTGCCGGAAGATCGGCTTTTCGACGTGGGAATGCCTATCGGAAATCTTACGTCGCAAATGTTCGCAAATGTGTATTTGAACGAACTGGACCAGTACGCAAAGCACACGTTGAAATTACGCTATTATATCCGGTATATGGACGACGTGATTATTCTTCACCCGGACAAGGTATATTTGGGGGCGATCAAAAATGACATAGAACAGTTTTTAGACGAAAACCTACATTTGCAGTTAAACAGCAAAACCGCGATTCGGCCTTGCAGTATGGGGATTGATTTTGTCGGTTTCAAGATTTGGGCGACCCATAAGAAGCTAAAACGGAAAACGGCAAAGAAAATCAAACAGAGCGTGAAAAACCTTGCGATCTTGCAGGCGGAGGGCGGTATATCAGATCAAACGTTGAAACAGGCGATAGCGTCATACAAGGGGATTTTATCGCATTGTGACAGCTACGGACTACGGCAGGAACTAAATAGGATTTGGAGGGACAGCGGAAGAAAAGCCGCTGTCTTTTCAAATAAAAATCAAGGAAACGGGGTGAATCAGCAATGACGTGGGAATTGGTGGTGGTCCTGTTCGGACTTGCCGGAACGTGTTGTTCTATCATTTTCGGGATTGCGGCTTTCCGGCGCAATCAGAAAACCGATGAACAGCAGGACGGACGGGAAAGCGGGACCATTCTAAGCGAAATCGGGTACATCAAAGCCAACACGGACGACATTAAACGGAAGCAGGAAAAGCAGGACGAACAATATTTAGAAATGGCTGAACGCATGGCGACCGTGGAAGCGTCCGCAAAGCAGGCCCACCACCGGCTGGACCGGCTGGAAAAAATCACGGACAATCCGCCGGATTAACGAAAGGCGGTGCGGCATGGGCTATCTTTTCAGCGTCGCCGCCGGGCTGATCGGCGGGATTGCCGCCGTTTTGCTGATTGAGCGGCGGCGGAGCCGTAAGCGCCGC
>ERZ777011.3181-NODE-3181-length-10930-cov-2.477057_pt1 | contig 10930 bp, 7 predicted proteins | sample MGYA00374964_ERZ777011 | MGnify/ENA primary metagenome ERZ777011 (study PRJEB29310, sample SAMD00008975) | mouse gut metagenome | study: EMG produced TPA metagenomics assembly of the Metagenome analysis of fecal microbiota from mouse which was promoted...
CGTTGTGGAAAGTTTGAGGCATTTCAAGGTCAGTACCGCCAAGGTAACGGTATAATGGTTGGTGGTTGTCCTTAGCAGCTGCAGCAGCAGTAGCCATAGATACACCTAAGATAGCGTTAGCACCAAGACGACCCTTGTTTGGAGTACCATCTAAAGCAATCATAGTTGCGTCGATGTTTGGTTGATCGTGTGGATCTAATCCCTTCAAAGCATCGTTGATTTCAGTGTTAACGTTGTTAACAGCGTTCATAACACCTTTACCACCAAGACGTGAACCACCATCACGTAATTCAACAGCTTCGTTTTCACCAGTTGAAGCACCAGATGGAACTTCAGCCTTACCTACAACACCGTTTGAAAGAGTAACGAAAACTTCAACAGTTGGGTTACCACGTGAATCAAAGATTTCAAGTGCATGTACATTCTCAATAACTGATTTGAGCATTAAAAAAATCCTCCTTAAATTTGTGGCGAAAAATACAAACTAACCGAATTGGCATCTAGTCAGTGTCTTTCGTCGCTTTTAGGCATAGCCCTTTTGACTACAGATTTATTTTAAAGCAACTTTGTGAGTATGTAAACTAAAGAAAGCAATTATTTTTTTATAAAAAAATCGACCATTAAAAGGCCGATCCTAAAAGTTGCTGTGCAATTGTAAAGCAAAATAGCGCTAAAGTGGTTGCTCCTAAAACATCGGATGGATAGTGTGCACGCATATTTAAACGTGACACCACTACCAGTCCCCATGCGATTATTAAAGTAATTAAGAGCCAGATTCCCATAATATGACCAAAGATTTGCCATAACATTAATGACATAATGGTTGCACTTAATACATGCCCACTAGGAAAACTATAGCCGTCTCGATACGTTCTCATAGATAAAGGTCTTTTTCTTTTAACTGAATGCTTCAAAAAGATTCCAACTGCATCAGTTACTGCCAAAGTACCTAAAGACCAAATAGCAAGCCAGGGATGGTGAAACAAAAATAAAAGTCCTGCTAACAAAAAGTCCCAAACAACAATTACCTTAGGCTCATTTAAGACTGTAATAATTTTCCAAATTTTACCGTCTCTATTTTTGACAAGTTTATGGTGCAATAAATGATCATAAAAATTAAATAGACGAGAATTTCTAATGTTAAATATTAATCCTAAAAGAATCAATGCCGAAATCAGCAATTGAATTAAACAATGCAATTTCACTTTTACTTAACCTCAATTAATTGTGCTAATAAATATTGTAACAGCAAAAAAATAAAGCACATACGTTTTTAAATTTTATTTAACTATTTCAATAAAAAATAGGAATGGGATTTTATCCTAAGCAAATATTTGGCGATCAAAGTGTATAAAAAAGCCCGTAAGATTAATACTTACGGACCAAATTTAAAGGAGAGTACAGGATTTGAACCTGCGCGCCGGTATAAGCCGGTTCGCCGGATTTCGAGTCCGGTGCATTACCACTCTGCCAACTCTCCAATTACGACGTTCTCATTATAACAATTAAAAAATAAATGGTAAATACAAAATAACTAATTCTAAAATTAATCTTTAAAAAGTCATCATTCTTTCATAGTTTTTCTGTATCTTAAAGCTATACTAATTGATAATGAAAGGACTCGTATTATGGCAAAGATCATTATTTACAAGCCCCGCAAAATCAAGTTGATGCGCCAGGCTGTTGAGCGTTATCTAAACTATAAAATTGTTAAACATAATTAGATTTTTAGCCGACCAAAGTGGTTGGCTTTTTTAATTTAAAACATTTCAATAATTTTTTCCATTAGTGGCGTCACTTCTCTGTCTTTACGCCATACTAAATTTAAATGTGTAATCCAATTAGCATGCTTTACTGGAATAATCTTACTTTTTGCACAAGTAAGGGCAATCGATTCCGGAACTAAAGCTATCCCTAAACCTTCATCGGCCCAGTGAATTGCTGTTCTTGCATCATCACAAGTTACTGAATAGAATGGTCTTATTCCCTGATGCCGAAAACTACGATTGAATATTTCTTGAAATCTTCGGTATAAAATTATTGGACTATCTTTTAATTCACTAAGATGGCTAATTTCTCTCCTTTTAAAAATTTCTTCTCTTGTCACTGCTACCATTGGTTCTTGATGAAAATCTTTAAAATTTAGTCCCTCAAGATTAAAAGGTGTTCTCACTATTCCTAAATCTAATATTCCATCTTGTAGCTGTTCAACAATACCAAAAGTATTTGCTTCATGTATTTCAAAGGATACATTAGGATAGTATTTTACTAATTTTTTAAATTGCTCGTTTGGGACAACTCCACCACAAGAAGAAATGACTCCGATTCTAATTTTTCCTAATTCACCCTCTTTAATTTGATGGATTTGGCTTTTAGCAGATATACTCAGAGCAACAATTTTTTCAGCATATTTTTGAAATACTTTTCCTTCTTCTGTCAGTTCTATTCCATGGGCAGTTCTAACAAAAAGCTGTACTCCCACTTCTTTTTCTAATTGTTTTAACTGATAACTTAAAGGTGGCTGAGCAATATATAACTTTTTAGCAGCAGACGTAATCTGCCGCTCTTCAGCAACCACTAAAAAATATTTTAATTGTTTAATATTCATTATTAATACCTTTTAACTTATTATCTATATTTTTAATATCTCCTATCTTAATTTGATATTTTCTTAATAACAAGAACTGCGCTAAAATATTTTAAGAAAATAGAGAATTAACGGAGGATTTTTATGGAAAACAAAGAACTGCAAGGGTTAACCGATGCCCAGGCAGAAGAGCGTCTTAAAAAAGATGGTCTAAATGAAGTTCCCGAACCTGAATTTAATTTTTTTAAAGAATTTATGTCCAAGTTATGGAACTTATCGGCCTGGATTTTAGAAGCAGCCTTACTATTAGAATGCATTTTAGGTAAATGGATCCAGTCCTTATTTGTTTTATTAATGCTTTTATTTGCAGCGTTTAATGGAGCTACACAAAAGAAAAAGTCTCGCAGAGTTCTAAATACAATTTCTCATGAGCTAACTCCAACAGTCTCTGTAAAAAGAAGTGGTAAATGGAAACAAATAAATTCAAAATTCCTTGCTGTTGGAGACTTAATCAGCTTAAAACGCGGAGATGTTTTAGCAGCTGACGTAAAAATTGCTCAAGGACAAATTGCAGTTGATGAAAGCTCAATTACCGGTGAATCAAAAACAATTAAAAAATCTGTCGGTGATACCGCCTATGCCGGAACTACCGTAGTAGATGGGGATGCCTTAGCAATAGTAACGGCAACAGGAAGCAATTCTCGTTCCGGAAAAACTATTAATCTAATCAATAATTCGGCTGCTCCCGGTCACTTACAACAGTTATTAACAAAAATCATTTATTACCTCTGTCTTTTAGACGGTGTATTAACTTTGATTTTAGTAATCGCAGCATTGATTCGAGGACAAAACGTCATTGAAATGCTCCCATTCTTAGCCATGATGTTTATCGCCTCTATTCCGGTTGCTATGCCATCTACATTTGCTTTATCTAATTCTTTTGAGGCAACTCGTCTAAGTAAAGAAGGAGTATTAACATCTGACTTAACCGGTATTCAAGATGCTGCCAACTTAAACTTACTGCTACTTGATAAAACTGGAACAATTACTGAAAACAAGACAGCTGTCTCTCAATGGGATAATCTAAGCAGTCTTTCAAATAAGAAAGTTCTTGCTCTAGTTGGGGCAGCTACTGATAAACGTAGTCCAAGTATCATCGATTCTGCAATAGATGAATATCTTAAAGAAAAAGGCATTACCCCTGATACTCCAGAAAAATTTATCCCCTTCACATCTGATACCGGATATTCAATGGCTACCGTTGGTAGCTACAATATTAAGTTAGGCTCTTTTAAACAACTTTCTTTAATAGATAAAAATGCTGATAAGGAAGTTAAAAATATTGATTTCACTGCTGGTCGTTCAGTTGCAGTTCTAATTAATGACAAACTTGCCGGAATATTTATTTTACGTGATAAAGTTAGGTCAGATTCAAAGAAAGCTTTAGAAGAGCTTAAAAAGCGTGGAATCAAACCAATTATGTTGACTGGAGATAACCGTAGAACTGCTGAAGCCGTGGCTAAAGAGGTTGGTTTAAAAGGAAAAGTTATTTCAATCCATGATTTCAATGATAAAACTGATATTAATGATTTAGCCGGAATTGCTGATGTGTTACCAGAAGATAAGCTTAAAATGGTTAAACTATTCCAAAAAGATGGCTATATTGTAGGGATGACTGGTGACGGAGTTAATGATGCCCCCGCATTAAAGCAAGCTGAAGTTGGAATTGCCGTTTCAAATGCTGCTGACGTCGCTAAACGAAGTGGTAAGATGGTTCTTTTAGAAGATGGTTTAACCCCTATTGTTAAAATTCTGGACGCTGGTCATCGAGTTTACCAAAGAATGACAACCTGGTCATTGACCAAATTATCTCGGACTGCCGAATTAACAATGCTTTTAACATTTGGTTACTTATGCTTTAACTATATTCCAATGGCATTAAATGCAATGGTAATTTATACCATTATGAATAACATGGTAACTATGATGATCGGAACAGATAATACGCATATTACCTATAAACCTGAAAGTTGGAATATGCTTAAATTAGCTAAGATCGCTTTCTCTCTTGCTGCAGGATGGACCGCAATTGGTTTCAGCTTTGTTTGGTACCTTGTATCCCAAAACTATGCTCAAGGAACTGTTTCTACGATGGTTTATGTCTATCTAGTTTTAAGTGCAATGTTGATTGTATTAATTACTAGAACTAGAAAATTTTTCTGGCAGTCAGCCCCATCAAAATCAGTTGCTACAGTTCAAATTATTGATGTCTTGTTAACTTTTACTTTAGCATTATTTGGTTTAGCTATGACTCAAATTAGCTTTGCAAATCTTGCCTTAACCATAATTGTGGCCTTAGTTGCAGCAATTATAATTGATTTATTCTATCAACCAATTATGAAAAACAAGTAATAAAATATACTAAATCCATAGAAAAATAGGTTACTTTGACATGTTTATCAGAGTAACCTATTTTTAATAAGCTTTAGTTTTTATAAGTTTCCTTAATAAACAGCACACAAACTGCTGCTAAAATACCCGAAATTCCTGCAGTCAACATCATTGCTGGCATTGAATAATTCATTAGTGGGAATAGTATAAAGCTTAATAATGAAGCAATTATTTGAGGTAAGCAAATGGAACAATTAAATAACCCTAAATACGTCCCCATGTGTTTACCGGATAAGGCATTAGAAACCATAGTTAGTGGATAAGTGTTCATAGCTGCCCAAGAAATTCCAATTAAAATAAATGACACAATCAAAATATTTTGAGAATGGACAAAGAAGATAGAACCATATCCTATTGCTCCTAACAATAAACTAATACCATATCCAAACTTATGATGGTCATTTGGCACCTTTGCCAAAACATATGACCATATCACTGCGGCAATTGATTGAACAGCTGTTAAAACCCCAAACCAGTTTCCGGCTAATTGATAACCAGCCGAAGATGGGTCGGTTACTTTCCAAACATTTTCTGCAATTGCACCTGTAGCATAAGTTGATAAATATTGGAATGAAAACCAACAAAATAATTGTACTAATGAAACTTGCCAGAAAACTTTGGGTGCCTTTTTTAACAGTTCAAACCAGTTTCCGCCTTCTTTGTTATCTTCTTCTTTAATACCATGATAACGAGCATAAGTTTTTGGATCATATTCATGAACTTTTGTTACGGTTAACAAACTTGTAATGACAAGTATTGCAGCTCCTACATAAAATGAAATTACAACTGATTGAGGTACTATACCCTTTTTAGCAGTGTTAGCAACTCCTAAAACTGTCAATAGAAATGGGAAAAATGCTGCAATTACTGCACCTGAGTTTGAAAGCATACTTTGGATACCATATGCATATGATTTTTGCTCATCATTAACCATATCACCAATCATCATTTTAAATGGTTGCATAGCCATATTTGCTGCTACATCTAAAATTGCAATTGCAATAGCTCCAAATACTAATGCTTCAATAGAGCCATATCCTAAGCCTAAACTCCCAATGTTTGGTAAAAATAACATCATAATCACTGCAAAGATCATCCCAATTAATAAGTAAGGTAATCTTCTCCCACCAAGTTTTGGAGCCCAAGTTCGGTCAGAGAATGATCCAATAGCTGGCTGTACCACTAACCCAGCCAAAGGCGGTAAAATAAAGAACCACCCTAACTTCGTTGGATCAGCTCCTAAGGTTTGAAAAATTCGACTCATTTGTGATGTTTCAAGAGTAAAAGCAATTTGAATACCTAAGTAACCAAAATTAATCATCCAGATCACACTTTTTGCAAGTTCTGGTAAGCCAGATACGTTGTTATTTTCATCCATAATTTTCTCCCTCACTTTTTAGCTAAGCGCTTTCAATAATTTTATATTAAGCAAGAGTGAAAATGCTTTCAATACAAGATTAATTGTTACCGGTAACTAAATACATAAAAATGCTGATACCATTACAAAAAAGTAATAACTATCAGCATTTCTAAATTTATATAAGTAAATCTTCTTATATTCTTTTATATTCTAAAAAGTCGTAATCAAATTTATTATTTTCATCTGGATGATGACTTTCGGAATTTACTAATTTAAAGTCTTCATACTTTAGTTCCGGCATCCATGTATCACACTTAAATATATGGTGAATTTTTGTCTTTTCAAGAATATCTACCTCATCCTTAAATTCTTTAAAAACTTCAGCACCCCCAATAATATCAATTGTTTCTTCAGTGTGATCTTCGATCCAATTTTTCAACTGTTTAATTTGTGAAAAAACTTTAACTCGTGAATTATCTTGATATCTACGTTGCAAAATTGGATTAGTAGAAAGGACGATATGTTTTCTTTTAGGAAGTAATCCTGGAAAACTATCAAATGTTTTTCGTCCCATAACGATAATATGATTACTAGTCAGCTCTTTAAAATGTTTTAAATCAGCGGGCAAATGCCAGGGCAAAGCACCCTGGTAACCAATACGTCCATCTTCATCTTCTGCCCAAATAAATCTAATCATTGTTCTTTCCTCAACATTTAAACGGCTACCGGTGCCTTAATAGTGCCGGTAATTAATTAACTTGATATCTTTCATTTCAAAATCCTGTACTAATTTTTTATCCGGATTTAGCCAAAGCATAGGAGCGTCATATGCAGATCGACTCAGTAATTCTTTAACTTGGTTAAAGTGATTTTTATAAATATGAGCATCCCCTAAGGTATGAATAAATTCACCCGGCTTTAAACCAGTTTCACGCGCGATTAAATTCACTAGTAAAGCATAACTCGCAATATTAAACGGTACACCTAAAAACATGTCACCTGATCTTTGATACAGCTGTAAACTTAAACGCCCGTCATTAACATAAAACTGAAACAAGACATGACATGGAGGCAAAGCGGATGTTGGTACATCTTCTGGATTCCATGCGCTAACAATTAAGCGACGAGAATAAGGTGTTTTCTTAATTTGATCAATAAAGCCACCTTCACGCTTCTGCCAATGTCTCCATTGAGCGCCATAGACATCTCCCAAATTTCCATATTTTTCTGCAAAAGTTTGATCTTCCAGGACTTTTTGATCAAACTTTTGCATTTCTTCTTGATATATCCTTTTAAATTCTGGGTCTTGTTGACTTCTTAGGCCAAAATTAGTCATATCTGGCCCCTGATACTCATTACTCTCTACCCAGTTTTTAAAAGCCCATTCATCCCAAATATGGTTATTGTGTTCTAGCAAAAAGCGAATATTAGTATCTCCTCGTAAAAACCATAACAATTCGCTCTTAATAAGTCCAAAAGGTATTTTTTTAGTAGTTAAAATAGGAAAACCATCAGTTAAATCAAATCTCATTTGGGCTCCAAATAAGCTTCTAGTCCCTGTTCCGGTTCTATCTTCCTTGTCGTGCCCTTCACTCATTATCCTGCTTAGTAAATCTAAATATGGTTGCTCTAAAGTTGCCATTTTATTTCTTCTTTCTATTCCGCGTCTTCATCTTAAAATACCATATATTTTGTATCTTGGTAAATACAAACACTATATTTTGTGCATTCAGTGATATGGTAGAATTATATATTATAAACTTTGGGGGCATTATAATGATTTTGACTTGGGATATAATTAGAAGAATAATCGAAATCCTTTGGTTAATTAATGTTGGTCTAGCAATTTGGACAGTTTTTCGTAGTCATCGTGATATTGCTTCTACTTGGGCATGGCTCTTGATTTTGTCTATCTTCCCTTATGTTGGGTTTGTTTTATATTTATTTACTGGTCGACAATTATCACATGATGATATCTTCTCAATTGAAACTGAACAGAAAAAAATTCGAGACCATTTTCTTAATGAACAAAATAGGCTATTAAGAATCCATGACTTACTACCAAGTAAAGCCCAGAATCCACGTGCAAGACGCTTAGTAGAACTGAATCTAAATAATGATGATGCCCTTTTAACTTTTAATAACGAAGTCGATACTTTTATCGACGGACAAGTTTTATTTCCAAATCTTATAAAAAATATTGATGAAGCAAAGAGAACCATTAATGTAGAATTTTATACATTTTATGATGATCAATTAGGAAATCAGGTCTTACAATCTTTAGAAAAAGCAGCCAGTCGAGGCGTTAAAGTTAGAGTTTTATATGATGCAAGCGGCTCTCGTGGTACACGACCATCTTTTTTTAAAAAACTTCGTCAACTAGGTGGAGAAGCTCAACCTTTCATTTCAACAGCTGGAAACCGTCTTTTTACTACTCCTCGTGCTAATTATCATTTACACAGAAAATTGGTAATCATCGATAATGAAATTGGATACATTGGCGGCTTCAATATTGGTGATCAATACATTGATCGAAGTAAAAAGTTTGGACACTGGCGTGATACACACCTACGCGTAGTAGGACAAGCTGCCCTATTAATGGAAATTCGTTTTGCGATGGATTGGAATACCAGCTGTCGTAGATCTCACCTTCCGAAATATAATATTGACAGCTTAGTAGAAACATTTGAATTAAAAGTAGTTCAATCTAAAGACTTGGTGCCAATGCAAATTGTTTCCTCCGGACCAGACAATAGTCATTTTGGTATTCGGCGAGCTTATGAAGAAATAATTGCTCAGGCAGAAAATTACGTCTACATTCAAACTCCTTACTTAATCCCGGGTGATTCAATCTTAGAAGCTTTAATCATTGCAGCAAAAAGTGGAGTTGACGTACGAATTATGATTCCCTCTATGCCAGATCACCCCTTTGTCTACCGGGCAACTGAATACTATGCAAAATACCTAGTTAATCAGGGGGTTAAAGTTTACAAATATGATAATGGTTTTATTCATGCGAAAACTATTGTTAGTGGATCTAATATCGCTTCAGTTGGATCCGCAAATCAAGATTTCCGTAGCTATCAACTAAACTTTGAAGTAAATGCTTTTACCTATAGTTCCGCTCTCGCCAAGGAAATAAAAGAAATTTTTGAAGAAGATTTAAAAGAATCGACTTTACTCACAAAAGAATACTTTGAAAAGCAATCTCATTGGCGTAAATTTAAACAATACTTTTCAAGATTGCTATCACCAATTTTATAAAAAGAAAGAGACATACTTAGCTTTTTTAGCTGAGTATGCCTCTTTTTCTTATTTATTCTTCTTCATCAATTACAGTAACAGATTTTCTTTCTTGATATGAATAATATATCCAAGCAATAATACCAAATGCTACAGGTCCAATAGCAGTCCAGAATGAAGTTGCATAATCTCCAGTAAATAATGGCTCAATACAAGTAAAGACAATTCCTATTGCTACTACTAGCCAAACAACAATTGTTACAGCCCACACACGTTTTTTGCCCTCAATAAAGATAAATGGACGATCAATATCTTTTTTCATCTTAAAGAATGGATATGCACCAATCAGGAATAAGTATGGGGCTGATGAAGAAACATTCATCATATCCATTAAAATAGTATAGAATTGACCTGCTGCGTTACCACCAAAGGAAATAAATAAAATAATAACACTAACAATAACAGCTTGAAGCCACATTGAACGCTCTGGCATTCCGTGTCGATTTAATTTAACCAAGGATTTAGGTAAAAGTTTTGGATCACAGCCTTCAATAAATGACTTAACAGGTGAATAAACCATTAAAAATGCTGCTGAAATCCCTGCCAAAACGTCAGCTAATCCAGCAAAACGGGAAAAAGTGGATCCGAGAGCTAATGATGCGGAATGAGATAGTCCAAACGCTTTACCAGTTTCAACTCCTAAATTATTAATTAAAACATATTCAACATTAGCCAAATCAACATTCTTGCCACTTAACTGACTACTCCAATTAGCAGCTACCCCACACATCAAAATATTTAAAACATATAGAGCCGTCATCCAAATCATTGCAGTAATTAAAGCCTTAGGAAACGTTTTTTCAGGTTTATCTACTGAATCAATTACACCAGCAGATGTCTCTAACCCACCATAAGCAAACAAAGCATAAACAATGAAAGACACAATGGCAATTGGAGATTGGAAAGCCGGATTAGGTGAATGAACTAGTGACTGAACTGTTAAGGGTTCTGCTAACTTTCCATGATTCAAAAAGAATACTAAAATTGATACCAAAGTAAAACCAATTGTAATGGCTAAAGTAAAAAAGCCTCCAACGTTACTTACAGCTGCAATCTTATCAACACCTTTAGCAGCAAAAAATGTTACGACTACTAAGAATACTACTTCTAAAATTCCTAAAAGTTGTGTTGATGTCAAATTTAAAAAGTGCCAGCTTTGAGTAGTATCATGACCCGAAATGGCTGTTGAGACTGATACTAAGAAAAACTGTGTTGATGATACAAGCCAG
>ERZ777011.3182-NODE-3182-length-10925-cov-1.934407_pt1 | contig 10925 bp, 14 predicted proteins | sample MGYA00374964_ERZ777011 | MGnify/ENA primary metagenome ERZ777011 (study PRJEB29310, sample SAMD00008975) | mouse gut metagenome | study: EMG produced TPA metagenomics assembly of the Metagenome analysis of fecal microbiota from mouse which was promoted...
TAATCTGGATTTATATTTTTTTCATATTGTCCATCTGCTAATAACACAGTTTCTAGTACTTCTCTTGCTTTTGCTTCATTGTGTTTTTCACCAGCATTTACTGCTCTATTAAATATTCCTTTGTCGTTAAATACTGAGTTTAGTCCAACAGCGGCAAGTATTAGTAACACGATTAGGGTCACAACCAGTGCCGCTAACGTTATTCCCGATGAATTTTCTGTTTTATTCTTCATTAAAATTATTATTAAACTCTTTATTTTTTCTCAAATTAAGTCTCTTATCTATATGTTCATTCTTTTTATTTCTTTTCTTGTTGGTTGCAAAGCTGTATAATTTGCAATAACATATTTCTTAGTATTTGTTGTATATAAAGCTTTCACCGCTTCTTCTAGTGACAAATAACTTTCAATCTTTTCTGTTGGATACCAAGTAGTCTTTATTCTAATAGCTATATCATAAGCTCTTTTTCCAGCAGTAACTATTCTAGTAACATTTTTTATGTCAAAATTTATATCCCATATCCATGATACATCAACACCATCTGCTAAGTTATCATTTAGTACAAAGAGCAATTCTTTTTCATCACTGTCCTCATTTAACATTCTAAGACTAACATTTGCCCCTGTTGGGTTCTTAGCCAGGTTTATTAATGTTTCTGAGCCATTTACTATAACTTTTTCGCATCTTCCATTATCAAGTCTAAAGTTTTTTAAGGTTTCTTTTGCATCTAGTTCATATATTTTTGCAACTGTTATTACTGCTGTAAAATTGTAAATTGTATAAATATTATTTGATAGTGTTTCATATTCGACATTATCTACCATAAATTTACCATTTTTTACATCAATGGAAGTTGCTTTAGTAGAAATTTCATTTCTTCCGAAATTACATGTTGGGCAGTGAAATTTACCTATGTGTGAATATTGGTAATAATCATATTCAAGTCTTGTTTTATCAAACGGGCAGAACTTTCCCTCTCCCGCTTCTTTCTCTTCTTTTGTTGCATGTTCATACTTTTCAACACTAAAGTAATATACATTTTCATTATCTTCATTTGCCTTACCAAGTCTTGATACATTAGGGTCATCACTATTTAATATTAAGTTCCCATTATATGTTTTTAAAAATTCATTTATTTTTAGTATTAAAGTTTCAACTTCGCCATTTCTGTCAAGTTGGTCTCTGAAAAAATCAAGTATTACTAAAGTATCCAATCTCATTTTAGTAAATATTTTTGGAACATAGTTTTCATCAACTTCAAGCGTTATAAAGTCAGCATTAACCTTACCATTTATTTTACAGTTTTTTAGAATTGCTGTAATTATACCTGTTTCCATATTATTCCCGTCACTATTTGATATAACTTTTTTTCCATTATTTTCAAGCATGCTTTTTATGCAATTATTTGTTGAAGTTTTACCATTTGTAGCTGTTACAGCTATAACAGGACAATCTATTTTTAAATATTTTAATATGTCTGGATTTAATTTCTTAGCAATTTTTCCTGGTAAATTTCCCCCTTTTCTCCCAAAACATTTTAAAATAAAAATGACAAATTTTATAAATATTATAATTAATATATTCATAATAACCTTTCTTAATTAATAAATTTATTTTTTTCTTTTCACATCATACACACTATCTATTTTTCCAAGTAATCTTTGTACTTTATTTAACTGATTAACACTTTTTACTTCAATAGTCATTTCAATTACTGCTATTTTTTCCTTATTAGCTTTTGCTGAAAGTGCTAAAAGCTTTGCTTCTGAATTTGATACAACACTTATTACTTCTGTTAAAAGCCCCTCTCTGTCATTAGCAAATACTGTAATTTCAACACTATATTCACTTTCTTTTTTATTATCCCATTTTACATCGATTATTCTGCCTTCGTCTTTAATCAAATCCTTCACATTTACACAATCTTTTCTGTGTATTATACTATCTCCTGGAAGTGGATTGCAACATTTTGAAAGTTTTACTAAGCAATTATCTATTCCTTTTACTATTATTCCTGTTTTTGATGCTCGTGGTTTTCTTGCAGTTTGAAGTTCTTCTATTTTTTCTTCAACATTTATTTCTTCTTTGTTAAACTTCCTATACTCTTCTAATGTTCTTGCAATAATCTTTCCGTGGTCCTATTGAGCCAAATCCAACAGCTGAATACAAATCATCTAGATTTCTATATCTGTATTTTTCTAGTACTGCATTGTAGTATTTTTCGACAAATAATTCTTCAACAGGCATTCCAATTCTTTTTATTTCTTTTTCAATTAATGTTCTTCCTTTTTCAATATTTTCCTGTCTTTCATTCTTTTTAAACCATTGTTGAATTTTTGTTTTGGCTTGCGTACTTCTTACAAATTTTAACCAGTCTCTACTTGGTCCCTTACTATTTTCACTTGTAACAATTTCTACTATATCACCATTTTTTAACTTTGTAATGATTGGCATCATTCTACTATTAATTTTTGCTCCTACCATTTTGTTTCCAATTTCTGCATGTATCATGTATGCAAAGTCTATTGGTGTACTACCTTTTGGCAATGTCTTTATCTCACCTTTTGGAGTAAATACATACACTTCGTCTTCAAATAATTCTGTTTTTAAAGTAGATAAAAACTCTTCAGGGTCTTGCATATCCTTTTGCCACTCTAAGCTTTCACGAAGCCATGTCAATTTGTCTTCTGTTACTGCTACGTTTTCCTTTTTTCCGTGTAAAAAAGCTTTGTTCTTTGTATGCCCAGTGAGCAGCAATACCATATTCTGCTATTCTGTGCATATTATAAGTTCTTATTTGTACTTCAAATGGTGTACCTTTTTTTCCTATCAATGTTGTATGTAATGATTGATACATATTAGGTTTTGGCACTGCTATATAGTCCTTAAATCTACCTGGCATTGGTGTATATAAGTCATGGACAACTCCTAGGGCAGCATAACAGTCTTTTACAGAGTTTACTAATATACGTAAAGCAAATAAATCATAAATTTGGTCTAACGTTTTATTGTCCCTTTGCATTTTTTTATAAATTGAATACAAATGCTTTGCACGTCCTGTAATTTCAACAACTATATGTTGTTTTTTTAGTTGAACGCGTATTTCTTCCATTATTTCTTCAATAAATTTTAAACGTTCATCTCTTTTTCTATCAATTCCTTCAACTATTTCTCTATAATCTTCAGGATATAAATATTTAAATGCTAAGTCTTCTAGTTCCCATTTTAATGAGTATACACCAAGTCTATTTGCTAATGGAGTATATAATTCTAGTGTTTCTTTTGCATTTGCTATTTGCCTATCTCTTTTTAAGAATTTTAAAGTTCTCATATTATGTAATCTATCAGCTAATTTAATTAGTATAACTCTAATATCTTTTCCCATTGCTAAAAACATTTTTCGATAGTTTTCGACTTGTTGTTCTTCAGCACTTACATAATTTATTTTTCCTAGCTTTGTTACACCATTAACCATCTCAGCTATTTCTGGACTAAATTCATTTGAAATATCTTCTAATGTTATTTCAGTATCTTCTACTAAATCATGCATTAAAGCAGCACAAATAGTTGCATCATCTAGACCTAGTGTTGCTAGTATATATGCAACTTGTGTTGGGTGTATTATATATGGTTCTCCTGATAATCTTTTTTGTTCTCCATGATGACTAAGAGCATAGTTATAAGCTCTTCTTATTAGTTTTACGTCTGCTCTTTTATTATGTTTTTTAATTTCTTGAATTATGTCATTTATTGTCGCTTCTTTTACTTCTGTCATAAAATCATTCCCTTCTTTGTTGAATTATGTCTTTTTTCTGTTAAGCTTTTTAATCCATCATATCAAAATTATAAAACTGCCCTTCTTAAATCTTTAAGTAACACTTGAATTTTCTCCATATTATTATAGCTATTTATTTGTATTTTTCCCACAATGTCAATCTTATCTCCTATTTGAAATTCTTCAGCAAGTTCTCCCATTCCAAAACCTATTGCATCAATATATGAATGAATATCTTGTAATCCTAATTTTAAATGTTTTCCATCTGTAAGTGTTCTTATTGATGTTATTTTTAAATTTTTATATATAAATACTGGTTCATAGTTTGCTTCTCCAAATGGCTCTAATAAGCTTAACTCTTTTATTGTAGCTATATTTACATCATTCTGATTTACTTCATACTCAATTTTTAATTCTGGTATAGTTTTTTCTTCATTTATATTGTTTTTAGCATATTCTTCAAATTCTTTTTTAAAGTTTTCGAAAGCATCTGTTTTTAGACTTAATCCTATTGCCATGCTATGTCCACCATAATTTGTCAGATACTTATTGCATTTACTTACAGCTTCATGTATGTCAAATCCCTCAATACTTCTTCCTGAACCTCTAGCATCTTCTCCTTCAAAACATATTAGTATGCTCGGTTTATAATAATTTTCAGTTATCTTTGATGATACAATCCCAATTACTCCATGGTGCCATCCTTCTTTTCCTAATACATAACATGCTGGTTCTTCTTTTTCTTTTTTTGAGCTTTCAATACATTCTATTGCTTCTTCAAATATTCTTTTTTCAATATTTTGCCTTTCCATATTATATTTTTCTAATTGCTGTGCTAGTTCTCGTGCTTTGTTAGAAATAGCTCAAGAGCTACCTCTTGATGTCCCATTCTACCACAGGCATTTATCCTTGGTGATATCCCAAATGATACAGTTGTAGCATTTATCTCTTTAAATCCAGCTAACTTTAATATTTCTCTAAGACCTATATTTCTAGTCTGTTTTACTAACATCAAACCTAATTTTGCTATTACTCTATTTTCATCAACAAGTGGAACAATATCCGATATAGTTCCAATACAAGCAATGTCTAAATATTTTAAATATTCATCTTCATTAATATCCATTTTAATTGATAATGCTTGAATTAATTTGAATGCGACTCCACATCCAGCAAGTTCTCTAAATGGATATTTATTATCCTTTCTTTTGCAATCTACTACTGCAAGTGTTTCTGGAATTTGTTCTCCTGGCTCATGATGGTCTGTAACAATTACATCCATTTTTAATTCTTTCGCAAGCTCAATTTCTTCAATAGCTGTAATTCCACAATCTACTGTAATTATTAGGTTATATCCTTCATTTGCAATTTTTGTAATTGCATCCTTATTAAGTCCATATCCTTCATTTATTCTGTTTGGAATATATACATTTACATCAATTCCTCTGTCTTGCATAAATCTTTTTATTATTGTCGAACTTGTGATTCCGTCTACATCATAATCGCCATATACTATAATTTTCTCTTTTTTCTCAATGGCTTTTACTATTCTATCAATAGCCTTTCCCATATCTGGCATTAAAAATGGGTCATAGAAGTCATGCCTTGTTGGATTCAAAAATTTCTCAATATTCTTCTCTTCTATATTTTTATTTGCTATGACTCTTGAGACTAATCTACCTAATTTATATTTCTCTTGTATTAGTTCTATTTTATTGTCAATATCAGGTACTTCTTCTACTTTTTTCCATATTTTTTTCATCTACTCTCTCTTTCCTATATACTCCCCTTTTTAGTTAAATATGATTTATTTTTGTTTTTAACTAAATAATAAAAATAATATTGCCATTATTTTATACCTTTTTTGGTACTTTGGCAATATTATTTTTTTGTTTTTTTTATTTTTATCTTACTATAACCTTTACAGTTACTGTTGCTTGCTCTTTTCCTGGTTCTGATGCTCTATATGTTTTTGTATATTCTCCTACCTTTGTTATATCTATTTTCATATCATTTGATGGTCTAAAAGTATACATTATTGCATCACCATTTTTTGCTGTAATAACAGGTAACATATCTTTATAATTTTCTTCATTTACATTCAGTGTTACTTCAACTGTTGAGCCACTTTCTATTTCAGTACCATTTTCAAGTTTGATGCTGGTAATGTTGTTTCCTCTGTATTAGTAAAATCCTCATTCAGTCTATAAAATATTTGTTTATTGTAATTTATTCCATTGTTATAATATATAGCTCTTGATTTACTATTAATAATATATACATTATTTGAGCTGCTTTCTGTTATGCTTCCCAAATTCATATTATCTGTTTCAATCTTTAATTCTCCTAACTCTATATTATACCTGTTTTTTATGTTTTCAGCTAATTTATCGAAATCTATTACATAATATGGTTCTTGGTCGTTTGGGCTTTTTACATCAGTTGTTAAAAACGTTTTGCTTCCTGTATATACTGGTCCAATTGTTGATAAGTCATCATCTATATCATATAAAATTGATATATTTTCTTTTAATTTTAGGATATCATCTCTAAAGTTAGTATACTTTTTTGTCTCAGTTAACTTTGTTGTACGTACAACTATTGGTGTACTTATAAGCATTAGCACAATTGCTGTAATTACTAGTGATATTAATGTTATTCCTCTCTCTTTCTTAATCTTTTGCATAATAACCCTCTTTTCTAAAATATCTTATATATCTCTTTCTACACTTTTTGGATCATCTACTCTTGTTTCTCTTGTATTAACCTCTTGAGTTGCTTTTGGGCTTGTTGTTGTACGTGCTCTTGTGTTTGATTTTTCTGTATTCTTTAATGAAAGTTTATCCTTTTTTGCCATTTTTAATGCTTCTTCCATTCCCATTTTACTGTCTTCATAAACAACTTCTTCCATAGCCTGGTCTAATATCCTCTTGTTTTCAGGGTTTAATTCATTAAATCCATTTAGTCTTTTATATAAATATTCACTCCCAAATTCATCTTCTAATAGTTCTTCTTCTGATAAATCTGGTCCCATAACTCTTTTTAAAAATTGTGTTAGTTCTATGAAAAAATCTTTTATTTTTTCAAATACATTATTCATTTTTATTAAAACTCCTTTAATTCATATACTCATACACTTTTATTATATCATTTTAGTATAATTTTTGCAAGTTTTTTTGCCAAATATTTGGATTTATGAATGTTTTGCTATATTTTCATATATTTTTTCCTTTAATGTAAAATCTCTTTCAGTTTGTATTACGAGTTTCCATAGATATGCTAATACTATTACCATTACTATATTTTTATAATATAGTACTAATATACTGCTTACAGCTGTAAGCATTGCAATGCTTATTAATGAAATGTCTTGAATATATGTATAACTTAGTCGTAAACCTTTAAATATATGAAGTAATTCGTGTACAATTCTTCCTCCATCTAGTGGATAAATAGGTATTAAGTTAAATATTGCTATTATTAAATTACTATAAATTATATTTTTATTTGTTATTCCTAAGAATATAAAATCTCCATTTATTTTTGTTACTATCATGGTAATTGCAAATATTAATAGATTAGTTATTGGTCCTGCTAACGCAATAATTATCTTTTTTATTGTTATCATATTTCCTTTTTTTATTTTCTTGTTGTAATCATTAAAATTTATTCTAAAATTTAGTTTTATACCATATGGCATTATTGTTAGGTTTTCTGGTTTAAATCCAATTACTACTCCACATATCAAATGCCCTAATTCATGAATTAGAGCAAATATCATAACCGAGGCATATATTTCTATTCTATTTGTTATAAAAAAAATAATAGCAAAAATAAATATTTTAATGTCTATTTTTATATTCATTAATCAATCTCCTTATTAAATTTTGCTATAAATCTAATATTTTTTGAGGGTCAACAGTTGTATTGTTTCTTCTTATCTCAAAATGTAAGTGTGGTCCTGTTGACCTTCCTGTTGCTCCAGATTCCGCTATTTTCTGGCCTTGATTAATGTGTTCTCCTACATTCACTATAATCTTGCTACAATGTGCATATATCTCCATTTGTTATTTTTACATGATTTCCATAATCTCCATAACTTGAAACAAGTTCAACTGTTCCTTCAATAGCTGAGACTATATCTGTTCCCGTATTTACTCCAATATCCACTCCAGCATGATTTGCTGATATTATGTCAGTTGGTGTTCTTTCACCATATGGAGATGTAATTACTCCTGATACTGGCTTTACAAAACTCATTTTATTTTTTATGTACGTGATATCGTCCACGTCTTGACTTACTTGTGTTTCATCATTTCCACCACCAACACCATTTGTTTCATTCTCATTTTGTTGTTCATTATTTTCCTCAATGCTGTTTTCCTGACTGTTGTTTTCTTCGTTGTTGCTTTTCTTACTATCCTCTTGATTTTCCTTATTTTCAGTAGTTTCCTCTTTTATTTCATTTTCATTATTATTTACTACATTTTCTGCTACTTTGTTATCTTCTACATTTTCTCCCTGATTTTGTGTCTTATTTTCAAATCTATTTAGTATATCCTTAGCTCCATTGGTTACATCTGTATATATTTTTTGAAAATCAGTATCATTTGACATTATAAATTTTATTTTTTCCATTGCATATGTATTATTTTGGCTAATAAAATAAATAATTCCAAAAATGCAAATACTACTAATAACTTGTATTGATAGCTTGTCAAACGTAGTTAGCTTCTTTACCTTTCTAGTTCCATTATTTATATTGTTTGCTGATATTCTTCCATTTTGTCTTCTTGACGCTATTTCTTCAGCCTTTCGTATCTTTTCTTCTTCACTTAAAATTTTTTCCATATATGTAAATGTATCCTTTCTAGCTTTTAAAATATTACTTTCTATAATATATGAAAAATATCTAAGTTTATTACCTTTTTTCTTTGTGTTTTTATCGTTTATGTATACTCTTTCTCAAATAACTATTGCCAAAAATGCTACTAATAATATTGAAGTACTTACTTTTAAAATTGTATTTGTTCTTTTTAGTTTTTTATTTTTGTTTTTTAACTCTGATACTATTATTTTCTCTTCACTTTGAATTAATTCTTGATTACATTGGTTAAGTATGTTTTCAGCTTCACTAACAATAAATTTTTTACTAAAATTACCCATAAGCGCTTTCTCCTTTTCTAGGATTATTTCCACTTATGGGTAATTTATACAATTGCATTTTAATACAATATTAATTTTTAGACTAATTTAATAATCAGCTTTTTATTCTCATTTTTAAGAATTTTTATTTGCCTTGTCTTTAATTCTTCTGGAGCGTCTTCACACATTCCAGTATATACTTTATTCTCTCCATCATATACATCAATTTCTAATAAGTTAAATTCTTTAATAGTCATATTAACCTTCTTAAATTATACTTATATCTTCTTTTCTTCGCTACCTTCTTCAACGCCTGTTGCTACAACGGTTACAATCACTTTATTTTCAAGTGTCTCATCTATCTCCGTTCCAAAAATCATATTAGCTTCTGGACTAATTCTATCTGCTATTATTTCAGCACTTCTATTAATATCATCTAGCCCAATATTTTCTCCACCTTTAATATTAAAGATAACTCCTTTTGCTCCATCAATTTTGTTTATTGTAAGTGGATTTGCCAATGCATTTTGAGTTGCTTCTTCAATTTTGTTTTCTCCGTCTGCTTTTCCTATTCCCATGTATGAATATCCTTCATAGCTTAAAATAGTTTTTATATCAGCAAAATCAACATTAATAGTTCCAACTGAATATATTAAGTCTGTTATTGATACAACAGCTTGTCTTAAAATATCATCAGTTAGTTTAAATGCATTCATTATTGATATATTATTTTCAGTGTGTGCAAGTAACTTGTCATTTGAAATTGTGATTAAAGCATTTACATTTGGTTTTAACTTTTCAATTCCTTCTTTAGCTCTTGAACCTCTAAGTCTTCCTTCAAACATAAATGGTGTTGTTACTACTCCTATTGTAAGTATGCCTTTTCTTTTAGCAACTTCTGCAATTACTGGGATTGCTCCTGTTCCTGTTCCGCCACCCATTCCTGCTGTTAAAAATACTAAGTCAGTATCTTCAAGTATCTTCTCTATTTGTTCAATACTTTCTCTTGCTGACTTCTCTCCAACTTCTGGGTTTGCTCCTGCTCCAATTCCTTTTGCAGTCTCTTTTCCAATTTGTAAAGTTTTTAAATCATTAGTGTTAGCTCTTTCTAATATACCCTTTTCAGTATTTATTATAATATACTCAACACCTCTTAGGGCTGTTTTAGTCATTTGAATTACAGCGTTGTTTCCTCCGCCTCCGATGCCTAATACTTTTATCTTTATTAGGTTCTTGCTCTTATTTGTTGGTACTTGTTCTAACACTGTTATTTCCTCCATTCTATATTCTAACATATTCTATTATACGCTAAAAACAGGAATTTTTCAAGTGTTTTGGAATTTTTTTTGCAATTAGAGGTAAATTTTTACTTTTTTGTGCTTTTTTCAATGTTATGTAATTTTTGAATTATTTCAGCTTTTGCCATCAAGGAATAAGACCACATTATTAAGAATGTTAGTCCTACTAAACCTATAACAAATAAAGTTAATGCTTTAAATACAATGGCTACAACGCTTATTATTAATAGTATTATAATAGCTGATATTTTCATAATTTCACATAATTCATTTACTTTTTCGGCAACTTTGTTCGTATATTTTTCCATATCTTCCTCCTTTATCTTTTGAGTTTTAAAATTGCAATTTACAATTTTCCATCTTGCATTGTACCACTTTTTCAATTCACTTACAAGTGCAAATGATATAATTATTTCAATTTTTAATATTATCCAGTAATAGTTATTGTTAAGTCATTTTCCATTATCATTTTTATTGTGCTCTCATATACCTCTAGTTCATCTACATAGTATAATTCAATAATTAGATCTTTCTTTTCTTCATCAGATAAAATTAATTTTTGTTCACTTACTATAATTTTGCAGTTTTTGATTGTTGTTTGATATTGTATCGCATTTTCAATTTCAACATACACCTCACTATTTTGAAATTCTTCAACCTTGTTTTTTATTCTTTCAATAATTTCTTTTTCTTTCATATCTTTTATT
>ERZ777011.3184-NODE-3184-length-10917-cov-19.757227_pt1 | contig 10917 bp, 10 predicted proteins | sample MGYA00374964_ERZ777011 | MGnify/ENA primary metagenome ERZ777011 (study PRJEB29310, sample SAMD00008975) | mouse gut metagenome | study: EMG produced TPA metagenomics assembly of the Metagenome analysis of fecal microbiota from mouse which was promoted...
AAAAACTATCGATTGTGTGAAATATTGTTAATGCTCATGTCATTTCTTCAAAAAATATTTTGTCACATCCGCCAAACGTCTTAACTTTGCACCGTGTTTTTCATGGTATTAGATTTAAGGTTAACTAAGATTGGTTGTCGAGATGACAATCAATTTCTTTTTTTGTACCTTTGCTGACGTTCATCCCATCTGTCTATCATGAAACTCTTAATTTCCAGCAAATCTTTTAAGGACACTTTCATAGATTATTCTGCATCCGCAATGGCATTGTGGAGCATTCTGTGTGTGTTCACTTTGAGTATCGGTGATAGTCTCAGGCTGTTCTACAATGTATTGTACTTTATAGGCGACTCGGCATTGCTGCTTGCCCCTGTATGGCTCCTTCCGCGTCGGTTGAGATGGCTGTCGGTCGTGCCTGTGTGGCTTACGGCGGTGTATCTTACCGCAAGCTCCATGTACTTTCGCTACTGGGGTGACCTGTTGCCGTTGTCGTCGGTCTTTGAGCCGGACAACTGGAACTCTTTTGTGTTCGGAAGCATTTCCCATCTGTTGGCTTGGAGCGATGTGGTCATGTGCATCCTCCCTTTAGGGCTGCTTGTGTTCCTGCTGTGGCGTCGGCGTAAGTATGCACCTGCAAATCTTTCCTGGAAATGGAGATCGGCAGGCTTTGCAGCATCAGTGTTCATATGGGTAATGGCTGAGATATGTTCCATATATCATTTACATGGATATTTGGTGAGTAAACAATGGAATAGCTCCTTGAATGATATTATCGAATTTAAATTTTGGGGTATGTCTGAGCTGAAAAATTGTTGGAAGGAGGGTGGTTATCTGCATTTTTTGACTATTGATATGAGGTCCATGTTCGATGTCAGGAAGCCTGTTTCATTGAGTGATAGCGATAAGTGTGTGATAAATCAGTTTATTCGTTCGCGAAAGGATTTTGGTGATAATTCTCATTCCTATCTTCATAATAAGGATAAGAATCTGATTTTAATTATTGTGGAATCATTAAATTCTGAAGTTGTAGGGCGTAAGTATCATGGTATGGGTGTCACTGCTACTTTGGATTCACTTCTTGTATTGGATGGTACTGTTTCTTGTCTGAGGATATATGACCAGGTGATGATGGGATGTTCGAGTGATGGGCAGCTTATTTATAATACAGGACTGTTGCCGCTCTCGAAAGGTGGCTGTACAGCTCAGCGTAATGGCAATAACTCTTTCCCCTCTCTGGCAAAAAGCCTCCGTCCGCGTCCCTCCATAGAATGTATCGTGGAGGATGGGCGTGTATGGAACCATAAGGAGACCACTCTGGCATACGGTTACGACGCATTGTACGATGCCGGGGAGATAAGACGCCTTGGCATAGACCCTATCGAAGTCGGAGGTGACAGGGCTGTATTCGAGATGGCCCTTCAGAAGATCGATTCGCTCCCCGAACCCTTCTTTGCCCAGGTCGTCACCCTGTCGATGCACTTTCCGTTTCAGGACCCCGGCATAGACAGGCTCGCATGGATCGACCGCATAACCGGCATCTCCCCCTCCGAGCGCAACTATCTGCAATCTGTGGCATATTTCGACCGTCAGCTCGGATGGTTTCTCGGCATGTTGAAGTCTAAAGGGATCTACGACCGTTCCGTGATAGTGATAGCCTCTGATCATGACCGTCCTTATAAGTCCGTCGACGGAATCATCGACAGCACCGAGAGCCTCCCTATAGCTTTCATCGCGCTCAACACCGGAGGCGCGACACGCCTCATAGATAAGGATGCCTGGCAGATGGATGTCTATCCCACCATTCTTGACATAATGGGAGTCACAGGCACGGATTACCGCGGGCTCGGCACCTCACTTGTCACCCCCGACGACTCCCTTCCGGGCACCGGAATGCCTGTGGAGGAGATTGCCGGCATCTCTGAAAAGATAATACGTTCCGATTTTTTCCGATAATATCAACCCATCAGCCGTAACAGTCGTCATATGAGTATTCTGAGCATTCTTCGCAACTATTTCTATTACCGCATAGCCTGCCGCAGGCAGGTCAGGCTCTCCCCCCTTGCCATAGTGGCTGGAGGCAGCACGTTCGAGGGGATGAACCGTATCCTTTCGCGCACACAGTTCCGCGGCTCCATGGGGCGTGGCAGCTACATAAGCCACTCATCCAACCTCGATGCCCGCATAGGCCGCTTCTCCTCCATCGGTGCGCGAGTCAGAGTCATCCAGGGGTCCCACCCCTACAAGGCTCCTTATGTGTCCACCTCCCCCTACTTCTTCTCCGATGCGGGGCAGTGCGGCGTCTCCGTTCTCGATAAGCCTGTCTATGACGAGCATCGTTATGCCGATCCCGGCCGGCGGCACGCCGTGGTCATAGGTTCCGACGTCTGGATAGGCACCGATGCGCGCCTCATAGCCGGAGTGACTGTAGCGGATGGGGCTGTTGTCCTTGCCGGGGCTATGGTCACCAAGGATGTCCCCCCCTATGCCATTGTGGGAGGAGTCCCCGCACGCATCCTCGGATACCGCTACGACGAGTCGGTTATAGCCCGCCTGCTCGACATCCGTTGGTGGGACCGTGACATGTCCTGGATCAATGCCCGCCACCATCTGTTCACCTCCCTTCCCTCTTTCCTATCCTCCATCTGAAATATCATGTACAATAAATCTGTATCCAATGAAAATCATCCCTGCACTCACCTCCCTCCTCCTCTCCGGCACTGTTCTTGCCGGCAACCCGCTCATAGCGTTTCCCGGAGCCGAAGGCTTCGGGCGTAATGCCTCCGGAGGCCGTGGCGGCAAAGTCTACCATGTCACCACGCTTGAGGACGGCGACCATCCCGGCACATTGCGTCATGCCGTGATGCAGAAAGGCCCCCGCACAGTGGTGTTCGATGTCGCAGGGACCATCTTTCTCGACTCCCCCCTGCGCATCACCTCGGGCGACCTCACTCTTGCCGGACAGACAGCCCCCGGAGAGGGGATATGCATAGCCCGACACCAGGTGTCGCTGCGCGCCGACAACACCATAGTCCGCTACCTCCGTTTCCGTGTAGGCAACGAAGGAGGAGGGGAGCCCGACGGGCTCGGGTGCAATGAGGCTCGTGACGTTATCATCGACCACTGCTCCATCAGCTGGTCGGTCGATGAGACCTGTGCCGTATACGGATGTGAGAATGTCACCGTGCAATGGTGCATATCATCCGAGAGCCTTCGCAACGCAGGCCATCACAAGGGACCTCACGGCTATGGGGCGATATGGGGAGGCGACCACGCATCCTTCCATCACAACCTCCTTGCCCATCACGAGAGCCGGGCCCCGCGCCTCGGTCCGCATGTCAGCACCCAGGAGCGGGAGCATGTGGATATGCGCAACAATGTCATCTACAACTGGGCAGGCTCAGGATGTTACGGCGGAGAAGGCATGAATGTCAACATCGTCAACAACTATTACAAGCCCGGTCCCGCCACCCCGCGTGGCTCCAAGGTCGGGCACCGCATCACAGCCATAGGGGTGCGCACCACAGGCTACACTCATCATGACTCCCATAAGCCTAACGCCTGGGACCCTATGTGGCACCGCTGGGGCCGATTCTTCATCGACGGCAACGTCATGGAAGGGCATCCCGACATCACAGCCGACAACTGGACCCTTGGAGTGATCCGTCAGGCTGAGACAGGCGATTATGACGGCATGTACTCCCCGGAGCTTTTCAGTGAGATACGTCTTTCCGCTCCTATCGAATTCGGTCATGTCACTACCCACACCCCTCGGCAGGCCTACGAACTCGTCCTTGCGGGAGCCGGATGCTCCCTGCGGCGCGACTCGCTTGACCGGCGCATAGTCGAGGAGACACGTATGGGCACAGCCTCGCGCTATGGTTCCGTGTCGGAGGATGCGCGGCAGAAGCCCGGGCTAATCGACCTCCCTTCCGACGCAATGGAGCCTGATTGGCAGTCGCCGTGGGTTCATCTGAGCGACGACGGTGTGGCAGACTATCTGCGCACACACGGCACACTCCCCGAGCATATCCGCGACACCGACGGCGACGGCATACCCGACCTCTGGGAGATAACCCGCGCGCTCGATCCACTCGACCCCGCCGACGGCAATGCCGTCACCCTCTCCCCCTCGGGCTACACCAACCTCGAAGTCTACCTCAACTCCCTCGTCCCGCAACAGTGAAAAAAAACGACAGCCGCATCGTCCTTTCGGTCGATGCGGCTGCTTACTATTGTTTTGACTTTGTGTTTAGGGCGTTGTTATGCCTTGGAGGGATTAGTCGATCTCCTCGTCTGCCTCATAGCCACCCATCTCGCGGATAGCGTTCTTGAGCATGGTGTACTGCTTGAAGAGGTGGTTGACGGGAACCTCGTTCTTGGTGTAGTCGTGCATCGGGCTCTTGAGGAAGAAGCTCAGGAAACGCTGGATGCCGTGACGGCCTGCGCGTGCTGCGAGGTCGCTCAGGAGCACGAGGTCAAGACATAGGGGAGCTGCGAGGATAGAGTCGCGGCAGAGGAAGTTGATCTTGATCTGCATGGGATAGCCCATCCAGCCGAAGATGTCGATGTTGTCCCATCCCTCCTTGCTGTCGTTGCGCGGGGGATAGTAGTTGATGCGTACCTTGTGGTAGTAGCCCTGGTGGCCGCCCTTTTCTGCTCCGCCGCAGTTTGCGCCGTACAGGTCGGGCTGCTCCTCTGCAACGAGGATTGACTCAAGTGTGGAGAGCTTGCTGACCTCCTTGGTGCGGAAGTTGGCGGGCTCGTCAAGCACAAGACCGTCGCGGTTGCCGAGGATGTTGGTTGAGAACCAGCCGTTCAGACCGAGGCAGCGGGTGCCGATGATGGGGGCGAAGCCGCTCTTCACGAGGGTCTGACCTGTCTTGAAGTCCTTGCCGGAGATAGGCATATGGGTCTTTTCGCTGAGCTCCCACATTGCAGGGATGTCGACTGTGGTGTTGGGTGCGCCCATGATGAAAGGTGCGCCCTCTGAGAGTGCTGCGTAAGCATAGCACATGGAGGGTGCCACGTGCTCCTTGTCGTCAGCCTTCATGGCGGCCTCAAGGTCGGCGAGTGTGCCGTGATACTTCATGTCGATGGGCACATACACCTCTGTTGATGCTGCCCAGAGTACTACCACGCGCTCTACACCCTTCTCCTTCTTGAAGTTGCGGATGTCCTCGCGGATCTGCTCTGTCATCTCCCAGCGGCTCTTGTTCTCCATTACGTTGCTGCCGTCAAGACGCTTTGCGTAGTCCTTGTCGAAAGCAGCCTTCATGGGCACGATCTGTTCGAGCTCATCCTTTACGGGATTGATGTCCTTCTCCTGAAGAACCTCTGCATAGATCGCGCTCTGATATGCGTTTGCGGGATATACGTCCCATGCGCCGAACACGATGTCGTTGAGGTCGGCCATAGGTACGATTTCACTGTATTTCAGATATTTCTTGTCAGCACCGCGGCCCACACGGATCTTGTCGTACTGGGTCATTGCGCCTACAGGCTTTGAAAGGCCTTTGCGGGCCATCAGGACGCCGGTCATGAATGTTGAAGTGACCGCGCCGAGTCCTACTACGAGTACACCAAGCTTGCCGCTGGCGGGTTTTACAGTAGAGTTACTCATGATTTAAGTTTACTTTGTGTGATTTAACTGATTAATTTCCTTTTCCTTATGTGCCCGATGAGTGCTATTGTTCCGATGGCTCGGAGGAGAGTGTATTGTACATTTCACCCTAAGAGCGTGCCAAAAGTAGTTGATTTTTTTGAAATGTGAAATAAATATTACTTAAAAATTACCTATATCTTGTAAAATATTGTGAATTTTACATATGATTAGTAAATTTAAGTTAAATCACCCCTATTTATCTATGATATTTGTTAAATTGTGTTTGGTGAGGTTTTGCCTATCTCCCCTTCTCCTCCGAAGCGGTCTCGACCCTCACAAGGTCCAGCCTTGTGGCTGAACGTTCCTTTATTATAAAGGTGATGCCGTCTATCTCCACCTTTTCATCTTTCGCCGGCAGGGTGCCTGTCTCATGTATGATGTATCCTGCCAGGGTCTGATACTCGTCATCCTCCGGTATGTCCAGGCGGAACTCGTCGCGCAGGCTCCTCACCTCTATGCGCCCGGAGAATTCGTACACTCCCGGCTCTATCTCTGTGGCTGTGATGCCGTTCTTGTCATGCTCGTCCTGTATGTCGCCGAATATCTCTTCCACAAGGTCCTCAAGGGTCACAAGTCCGGCGGTGCCGCCAAACTCGTCAACCACCACCGCCATCGAGCGTTTTTCGCTGAGGAGCCTGCGCATCATGGTGTTGGCGAGGAGCGTCTCAGGGGCATACAGCACCTCTTTTATCTGTTTCTTCCAGTCGGTCGACGGATCGAAGAGCTCCGACACGTGCACATATCCCACCACATTGTCTATGTCGTCGCGGTACACCAGTATCTTGCTGCGTCCCGAAGTCGTGAACAGTTCCGACAGCTCCTCGCGCGAGGTCTCGTCGATGTTCACGGCTACAAGCTCGTTGCGCGGTGCCATGCAGTCGCGCAGCTGGGTCGACGAGAAGTCAAGGGCATTGTGGAATATCTTCACCTCATTCTCCACCTCGGCTTCCGCCGGGTTGTCGAGGTCGTCGATCTTTGTTTCGAGATAGTCGTTTATGTCATCTATCGACAGCACCCCAAGGCGTGTGTCCTCGGCCTTGAGTCCGGCAAGGCGCATAAGCACCTTGGACAGCCACGACGTGAATGCGGCTATGGGATAGAGCACTATATAGAAGAAATACACCGGAATGGCCGACAGCTTCAGCGATGTGTTGGGGTTGATGCGGAACACCGACTTGGGGATGAACTCTCCGGTGAAAAGTATCACCAGGGTCGAGATGACTGTCTGCAACAGGAGTATGACCGCCTGATTGTCCGATACATGCGCCTCTATCCAAGGCTCAAGAAGGGCGGCGGCACCCATGCCGTACACCACCAGCATTATGTTGTTACCCACCAGTATCGTTGAGATGAAGAACTCCTGATGGGCGTAGTAGCGTGCTATGATGCGGTTTATGAACCCTCCGCGGCTTGAGTCAAGCCCCACGCGCACGCGGTCGGATGTGATGAAGGCAATCTCCACCCCCGAGAAGAATCCCGAGAGCATGAGTGATATGAGAGTAAGTAATATCCAGAATGTCAGATCCATTTGTGATGCTCTATGCTGTCTATTGTGTGATGGCGGTGGAGTCCTGCACGGATGCACCCTCCGCCTCCCCTATGCTGTCGGCGCGCTGCCCTTTACCCCTGAATTCCGATGCGGGGAATATGCCCGACACCCTCTTTATGGTGTAGCGGGTCATCTGTTCGTTCGACTCGAACCCATACCCTTCGAGCACCCTGTCGGTGCGCTCTATGTGTATGAACGAGTCGGAGTAGAGCTTGCGGCCCCTCTGGTCCCAGAACAGCTGCTGGGTGAGGAATTTCTCATTCATCACATTGCTGATGTTCACGTTCCCGTCCAGCCGCCACACCTGCTTGTTCTTGAAATATGTGGCAGAGTCGGCATCCACCGTAGCCTCGGCGCGGAAGAAATTGTCGAACTTCACAAGGTTAAGCCCGTCCGGAAACTTCCAGTAAGGCTCCTTCACCTCGTCATACATATACCATAGCGGGGTGTTGATGCGGTAGCGCGTGACCCCCGAGTCCGATATCAGGGTCTCCACGTTGCGTGTCATCATGGTAGGGACATCCCCTGCGCTCACCTCGGCGGTGTCGATTTTGGCATCCTCCTTGCACGATGTTGTCACGCCCGCGGTCAGCAGGGCCGCCACGCCTGCGGCAACCAGGGGCAGCAGGCGCATATCTCCTCCCCTGCGCGACATTATTTAAGCTTGTTGCGGTAGAACCACGTGCCGTTGAAGTTCACCCCGAGCGTGAGGTTGAAATAATTCTCCTTTAGCAGCGGATTCGGGGTGGCCTGACGCTGCTTGTACTCGAATCCGAGGTTTATTATGGTCTTGGAGCTGTGGGCGGGGAAGCCTACGCCGCACGATATTCCGTAGTCCCTCACGTGGTTGTCGCCTACCATTATATAGTCGCGGTTGTAGAACGCTCCGGCACGGTAGCTCATCCTCTTGAAGTAGCTTCCGCGCGGATCGGGCTGATAGCTTGCGCCCACGGCCACCTTCCAGCGGTCGTCGATGCGTGTGGCGGAGAAGTTCTCTATCTGTGCGTACTTGGCTTTCTTCCAGGGCTGATAGGTGAAGTCAAGCTCGGCATGCAGGCGGTTGTTGAAATCGTAGGCAACGCCGAATCCCCATGACGACGGAAGCGAGAAATTGTTCTTGAGGCTCACCACCCCCGGAGCTATAGTGTCGGGCGCGGCCGAGCTGTTTTGCAGATACTTCACCACATATGTGTCACCGAGCAGGCTCTTCCCCGGCTCGAAGGTCACGCCGGCAGTCACCGAATGCTTGTGCGATATGTTGCAGGTGTACTGCGCGCCGAATCTCAGATGGTAGTCCTGGATCTCCATCATCTGCTCGAACACGGCACTGATGCCGTTCGACGAGGTTGCCAGAACATCGTTGCATATGTTGCCGAACAGATAGCTGATGTTTACGCCGAGCCTCAGCCCCTTGACCGGTGTGATGCCCGCGCCGAGATACAGCTGGTTGATGCCGCCCGAGCCCTGGTGCGACGAATATCCGTTCTCTATGGTCGACCCGAACGCATAGCCCACCGATGTGAAAGGCACCAGGCCCGCGCTCACGCCTATGGTCTTGCTCACCGGGAACAGCATGGTCACATAGTCGATGCCGCCTCCCCAGTCCGTCTGGCTTCCGGTCGCGTCCTTGCGTGTGTAGCGGGTCACGTCCACGCCTATGTCGAATAGGAATGTGAGCGAGTCCACCGACGCATACGATGCCGGGTTCATGGCGTTGATCTGCCTCCCCGAATGCATGGCATAGCCGGTGCCCCCCATCTGACGCTGGGTCGACGTGGCGTTGTCGCCGAGCGATCCGTAGCCGAATTTTGAATATGGGCTTGTCTCCTGCGCATTAGCGGCTGGAGACAGGCATATCAACGCGCCAAGGGCGCATAGAAATGTGATTGTGGTTCTAATTAGTTTCATTGTAAAGCAATATACGGTTTAGCCCTTTGCTCACCAGGTGTTCGTCTACCCGGGTCTCAAAGTCGCAGACTGAAGCGAGATGATGTCCGCATCCGCCGCCAAGCACCACCACTGTGTCCTTCGGCAGCCTGCTGCGGTAATAATATATCGAAGCCACAACCGAGTTGACGGCTCCAAGTGCGATTGCCTCCCGGGTGTCACGCCCGAACAGCTCCCGGCACAGCGAGGGCATGTCCTCGGGGAAAGGCACAAGCGGGAGCCTTGCAGTGAATTCGTGCAGGGCCCTGAGCTCCATGGATATCCCGGGGGCGATGTTGCCTCCGTGATACACCCCCTCGGCGTCAACATAGTCATATGTCACGGCTGTCCCTGCGTCCACCACGAGTATGGGACGGCCGGCGTAGTCAGCCCACGCTCCCACCGCGGCGGCTACCCTGTCGGCTCCTAAGGTGGTGGGGGTGCGGTAGTCAACGCGTACGGGCACCGGTGTGTCGGGGGTGAGCCTCATGGCTCGTGGGCATATGTGGCACAGACGCCTTATCACATCCACGTCCTCCCTCGCCACGGAGCAGTATATGCCCCCGGCAAGTGTCCTCTTGCCTACGAAATCGCTCACTCTCTGAGGGTTCAGTGCCGGCTCCATGCGGAAGTCCTCAAGCTCCGAATCCTCCCAAAGTGCGATCTTTGCCTCCGAGTTGCCTTGGTCAATGGTGAGATAGTGGGCCACGATACATGTGTTTAATGATGCCTTCTTATTGTGCGCCATCAGCCTGGAAGGCTGCGCTTACGGCTTGCAAAAGTAGTAATAACTTGTGAATTTTCAGCAAATTTCACCTTTTTTTACCTTTTTGCCTTTCACTTACACCTTTCGAGCCTTTCATGATGGATGTGTACACTGTCAGCACTCCTCCGGCGAGGGTGAACGCTATCCAGTCGTTGCCACCGGCTTGTGGAAGGAACAGGAACACGGCTCCCGCAACGAATATCAGTGCGGTCCACACCTCCATTCTCACCAGTCGGCGCAGCCTCACCGACGCTCCCGCAGGGGTAGGGGAGAGCAGGCGTCCGGCAAGCAGGGCGGCAGCCCCGGCTGAGTAGGAGTATGCCACAGTCTCGCGTGCCACGTGTGCGAAAGGCAGCCCGGCTGCCACTAATACTATTATGAGTCCGGCGATGCTCAGCACCCCGGCTAAATCGGCTTTTGAAAAATTTGTCATAGCATCGGTCGATATGTTGTTGTAAGAAGGCTTCCCGGTGTCATTCCTCCGTCTCGTTAGCGGAATATGTACACATCCTCGTCGGGATGCTGCATATGGTGCTGCTCGCGCACTATGCGCTCCATGGTCTCCCGGTCGTGACGCAGGGAGTTGTTGAGATCGCGGTAATACTCAAGCGTGTCCGTCGCGTCCTCTATCTGAGCCTTAAGCTCGCTTATCCTCTGTTCCTGGTCGATGGTATGCACCAGGGAGTTCTCGTTGAAAAACAGCACCACCGCAAGCACCACCAGCGCAGCCAGCAGCGTGAACGAGAGATAGCGGCGACACCAAGCCTTTAAGTTATCCATATCGCAAAATTAATCAAAATATCTCCCTCCGCCAAATAAAATCCTGCCATCCCCCTCTCCCTTATCCGTGATGCTTTGTCATGGCGCATTGCTCCGCCCTGTATCATGCATGTGGGTGCCATACCTCGGCTGGGATGGCTTTAGCATGGCTGGGGTTGTGTGCCGTAGTCTATGTCGGATTGTAACTATTCAGCGAATCGAATATAATCCGGTCTGTCAGTAATAATTTCAACA
>ERZ777011.3185-NODE-3185-length-10912-cov-2.726628_pt1 | contig 10912 bp, 8 predicted proteins | sample MGYA00374964_ERZ777011 | MGnify/ENA primary metagenome ERZ777011 (study PRJEB29310, sample SAMD00008975) | mouse gut metagenome | study: EMG produced TPA metagenomics assembly of the Metagenome analysis of fecal microbiota from mouse which was promoted...
CGTAGTCCGCGGCAACAAGAGTCGTGTACTCGACTTTGTAGTCTAGAGCTTCAAGCTGTCTTATGAAGCGGCGGAAGGTCTCGCCCTGTTTAGCCTTTATGGGGCGGTGTCTGCGGTTAAGGGGTCCCCATGTCTGAAATTCTTCCACATTTTCAAGCATTATCACGCGTGGACGTACTTTTGCCGCCCATCTGAGGGCTACCCACGCAAGACCGCGTATGGCTTTGTCTTTGGGTCTCCCGCCTTTGGCTTTGGAAAAGTGTTTGCAGTCGGGCGAGAACCACGCGAGGGCGGCGGGGCGTCCTCCGCAGGCTTTTACGGGGTCTACGTCCCATACGGATTCGCAGTAGTGGCGTGTACGGGGGTGGTTGGCTTTGTGCATTTTTATGGCTTCGGGGTCGTGGTTTATGGCTATGTCGGGGCTGTGTCCGGTGGCGAGTTCTATCCCGGTGCTCGTTCCGCCGCCTCCGGCGAAGCTGTCTATTATGAGTTCTCCGTTGATCACGCTTACCGTTCCTCCCGTTCATGGATGCCTGTCGGCACATGGGAGTCATTTATTATTTTTGGCTTCTCACCGACAAACCCGCAGAACCTGGGAAAATATTCTTCGGATACGAACTGTTCGACGGTTTCCCCGTATGAATCCTTTACCATATATCCCGGCGTTCCGCCAAAATTACACTTCCGGGCGGTAAATCTGCCCGACGGGTATCTTACCGGCCTTTTATTGGCTGCCTTGTCAGCTGCGGGCGCCGCTTCTTTCACGGTTTCCCAGTGTTCGCATACCGCTTCCGCTATGGCTTTCGCGGCTTTGGGATCGTCAAATTTCCCGCTGAGTTTTTCCGTGTTATAAAATATGTTCTCAGGGCTGCCCGCTTCACTGCTGATGCCCCAGTTGGGAACGGCGATGAAGCCGCCGTTGACGTGGCGTCCGTAAATGACAAGATAATTACATCCGTTGTGATCGATGCTTATTTCATGGGTCCCTGATACTTTATATTCACAAAAATTTTTGTATTTACTGCTCATTTTTCTGTTCCTTTCGTTATTATTGCGCTGCATTTCAGTGCATATCGGTATCCTCGCAGAGGGTTTCAGTGCGTTGTTTTTTGGTATAAAGAGTGTCCGCGCAGGGTTTTATCTCTGGCGGTCGGTTTCGTGCGCCTTTGCCGCCTGTTTTTCCTTGTAGCGTTTATAGAACTCAAGCGCCTCGATGATGTATTTCTCGGTGTCGGGCACGGATACGTTTTTGGGGATATATTTCCTTACGCGCTCGCTGTTGAGGGTGATGCGTTCCTTCTGATTCGGCTTTTCCTCCGACATGATGTCCTCTATCATGTCGGGGTCGAGTTTTTCTTCTTCTGACGCTCTGCGCATGGTGATAGTCTGCGCGTGGGACGGGGTGGATTCAAGCACGGACTTCTGTTCTTCTTCTGTCAGGTATGACAGTTCCACTGCGGGGCGCATTTTTATGCGTCCTTCGTCCACGAGGTCGAGAAGTCCGGGAATGAGGCAGGTGAGGCGGATATAGCGTTTTATCTGCGACGCGCTGTCTCCGGTTTCGGCAGATAACTTTTCATTGGAACGGGGTTCCGCTGACTTCGGTTCCAGTGGGTCCGAAGTTAGATCTGTCCGTTTTCCCTGTCTTTTCATCGCGTCGAGCTTCATCTTGTAGGCAAACGCCTTTTCCGAGGGGAGTATTTCCTCCCTCTGGAGGTTGGAATCTACCATTATTATTGTGGCTTCATCGTCCGTGACTTCCCGTATGATACACGGGATTTTCGTTTTGCCTGAGAGCGCGCTTGCCATCTTCCGGCGGTGTCCGGCTATCATTTCATAGCCGCCTTCCGCTCTGGGGCGCACAAGCGCGGGTTCTAATACCCCGTATTCGCTGACGCTTTCGACGAGTTTCTGCATGTCACTGTCATTACGGACTTTAAAGGGGTGATCCGGGAAATCGGCGATCTCCGCTATGGGTATCTGCATTACGCCTCCGGCGGGGCTTTTTTCTTCCGCGGGGCTTCCCGCGGATCTGAAAAGGTCGTCCACTGACGGGAGGTTAAATGAGTTCCCTGTCGTGTTCCTGCTCTTTGGCATTTCCCATCACCTCCTGTGTCAGTTTTTCGTAGGCTTTCGCGGCGGCGTTACCGCTTTCGCAGGCGTAAATGCTCTGTCCCCAGGCTGAGACTTCCGCCGCCTTGACGGACAGCGGTATGCTGTTTTTGTATATGCGTATGGCGTTTCCGTACTGCTCCCTCAGCGTGGCGGCGATGTCGCGCGCGAGGTTGGTCCTGCGGTCAACAAGCGTCAGGACGATCCCTTCTACTTTGAGACTGGGGTTTATCTGTTTTTGGACACGCCCGACTGTCTGTATTAGCTGCGTCATCGCTTTTGCGGGAAGGTACTGCGCCTGTACGGGTATCAGTACGCTGTCGGATGCCGCGAGGGCGTTTATCGTTATCATTCCGAGCGAGGGCATACAGTCGATGAGTATGTAGTCGTATTTTTCTTTGAGGGGCTGTATCACCTGTGTGAGCGCCCTTTCCCTTGTCATCGCGGTCACGAGCATGAGCTCGAGCGCGGAGAGGTCGAGGGTCGAGGGTAAGAGGTCAACGCTTTCGGCGTGCGTAAGGACTGCCGCCTCCGTGTCCGGCTCTTTGTCATTGATTGCTGCTGCCATGAGGTCGGCGAGTGTCGCGTCAAGGTCGTTTTCGCGCCAGCCTAGGCAGGTCGTAAGGTCGCCCTGCGGGTCCGCGTCGACGAGCAACACTTTTTTTCCTTCGCGGGCAAGTCCGATTCCGAGGTTTACGGTTGTGGTGGTTTTTCCGACTCCGCCTTTCTGGTTACAGACGGATATAACTTTGCATTCTTTTTTCATGTGGGTAGCCTCCTGTTACTTTGTAATGTTTTATGGCAATAAAAAAAGTACTCGTTTGAGTACCTTTTACTACTTGCTTATAAACATGGGAAAACACCCTGTTTCAGGGTGTTTTCTGTGCTTCTTATTCAGTTTGGATTTTTGCCCACAAAAATTTTACACATACTAATCGGTTTTGCACAAATTACGGCTTAACTAAAATTCGGTACGGTCAAGAATCCTCAGCACCTCGTCGCTCCTGTCTCCGTCCTTATAACGGTTAAGCGCCTCTTCCTTGTTAGCCTCCGTTATTTTTATGCGTTCTCCCGCGTTTATCTTGCGCTCCATCGTATCCGAAAGAGCCATCGAACTCATCGCCCATCCCATATTGTTGTTTAAACTTAAATTGTCCATGACAGATACCTCTTTTCGTAAGATTTTAAAATAGTATCTGCCACGGACAATCCGTTCATTAAGGTAATTTTTGTATTAAAAAAATTATTTGCTTACGGGTTCCGTTCTGAAAATAAACTTTACGCTTCCCGTCATGCCGTCGGCAATTCCGGAATATGACTGATATTCAGCCGCCGCGTCCAACACTGCCTCAAAACGGTCGGCCTGAGGTCCGAGCACCTCAAACGCGTCCAGTATCGCCTTAATGCCGCTTTCATAAAACTCCGCCGCTCCTTCGGAAAGCTTTTTGCCGCCCTCCGCTATCTGATTTGCTGATACGTTAAGTTTATCCGCTCCTTGTGCAGCGCCGCTTACTCCCTCGGCAAATTCGCCCAGCTTCCGCGAAAGAAGTTCCACATTCGCAGTTATGCTCTCCGAGTATCCGGCTGAAAGCTGAGCGCTCCCCAAAGCGGCCGCGTCAACTCCGGCGGTATACTGAACAAGTCCGTTATAGAACTGAGCGTACGAATCAAGCGAAGCTTTTGCGGCGTTTATCTGCGCTGCGGCAGCTCCCGCCGCGGGATACATGGCAGACGCTTTATTAAGAGCTGCCGCGAGAGTGTCCAGCTCCGACGCGTAATTTTCTGTCGTAAGCTCAGGCACCTTTATTCCAAGCTTATCAAGTCCCGCCGCCGCAAGCTGCGCCTGCGTCGTCTGTATAAGAGAGTCAAATACCTGTTTTCCTCCCGCGTTGAGGGCTGCGCTGTTCTGTGAAACCGTGTTAAGTCCTCCGCTCAGCTCCTTAAGCTTTCCGTCTATATAGACAACGCCCTCACCATAAAGCTTATCGACACTGTCCGAAAGCTGTCCAGCATATACGTCAAGCTCGTTTATTCCGTCAAGAAGCTCCTTCGTTCCGGCGGCAAGCTGCGTCAGATAGCCGTAAAGCTCCTCAGACCCGTCCGCAATACTCTTCATAGAGGTGTCAAGCAGCGAAAGCTTGTCGGAAAGCTCGCCTTTTCCCGCAATATCGCTTAAATCAATATCTCCGAATATCCCGTTCGTCGCGGCGCTCACGATCGTTTCAAGCTCAAAATCAGTTACATCCGCCGTTATCGTGAATGCTTGGGGAAAAAGAGACGATTCTTTTTCATCAAGGTCAAAATTGTCTGCTAATCCGGGAAAAGCAAGCCCCGCCGCGATAGTTTTGTCGCCGTCGTCGATTATTCTGCCGCCCGATACCGTGATATTGCGAAATCTGTCATTGTCGAGGACCGTTCCGCCGATAACCGCAAACGGCACGTTTACCTCGGTATCTCCTTTATCGGTCTTTACCGTCGTTTTGCAGTTATTGATATATTTTACGGTGATCTCTACCCTTCCGTCCGCTCCGGCAAGTTCGTTCGGTGAAATCTCTTTCCCGTCCAGCTTATAGCTTATCTCCATGCTGACCGGAAGCTCCTTTTCACAGTCGCCCCTGTAATAAATATCTTCTCCTTCAGCGTCCCACACGCAGTTTTCCCCGTCCAAAGTATACTCCGCGTCGCTTTTTACGTTCACTATCTCCTTAAGAGTAGTAACGTCCTTTATTTTGTCGGCTCCCGAAGGATTTCTGAGAACGTCGCTTACTATCACGCGCTCAGTCTTTCCGTCGCTGCCCGTTATAACGTATACCGTTTCTTCTTTATCAGCCTTTTTGTCCAGAATATTTCCTATATTCTCGGTGGACTCTTTTTTAACGTCCTTCACCGCAGGATCCGCAGCGCCGTTTCCCCCCGCGGGCTTTGCGTAAGCCGCTACGGCGCATGCTCCAGTAAGAGTAAGAACCAATGCCGTTGACGCTATTTTAGATATATTTTTCCTGATTTTCATTGTAAGATCTCTCCTTTCGCAAAATCACTTTTTTTCTTGACATTAAAACCAATGCTCGAATAACAGATCAATTTGTCAAACACATTAAGGAACGAAGGCAGTACAAGTATTACCGCAAGCATACTTATGATAGCTCCTCTAGCCATGAGAATGCACATCGACGAAATAATATCTATTTCCGAATATACCGCTACTCCGAAGGTCGCCGCGAAGAAGCCCAGAGCGCTCACCATTATCGACGGTATGGAGGCGGACAGCGCCGTCCGTACCGAAGTTTTTTTGTCGGCTCCGAGTGAACGCTCTCTCTTATAGCGCGTGGTCATAAGTATCGCATAATCGACTGTCGAACCGAGCTGTATCGTACTTATGCATATCGGCGCGATAAAAGGAAGCGTCGTGCCAGTATAATACGGTATTCCAAGATTTATAAAAATAGCGAACTCGATCACCGAGACAAGGATTACCGGCAGCGACACGCTTTTAAGCACCACGAGTATTATCACGAAAATGGCCGCGATGGATATTATGCTCACCACGCCGAAATCGTGGTCCGTTATCGTGATAAGGTCCTTCGTGCAGGGCGCCTCGCCTATAAGCATCCCGTTCTTGTCGTATCTGTCTATTATCCCGTTAAGGCTGTCTATCTGCGCGTTGACCTCGTCGGTAGCGGTCTTGTACTCCGAACTTATCAGTATGAGCTGATAGTTTTCGCTTTTCAGCGCGCTCACAAGCTTATCGGGTATGATCTCCTCCGGGACAGCCGTTCCGACAAGGGAATTAAATCCGAGCGCGAAGTTCACTCCGTCGACCTTTTCCATATCCTTCATCATCGCTGAGGCGTCCTTTGCCTTCATATCCGAATCCACCAGAGCCATATGCACGTTCGTCATGTCGAATTTTTCATCAAGCTTCGCGGTGGAAACCACATATTCTATGTCTTCGGGAAGCGTCGAAGCCATGTCATAATATACGCCCGTTCTCTGATAGCCGTAAAAAGCCGGAACAAGGATAAGCGCGAATAAGACTATAAATACCGCCGGAAGCTTCACGACAGCTCCCGCAAATTTATCCATCTTCGGGATAAGCGCCCTGTGCCTTGTTTTTTCAAGCGGTTTGTCAAGAATAAGTATCAAAGACGGCAGTATCGTAAGACAGCCGAACACGCCGAGTACAACTCCTTTAGCCATTACTATTCCGAGATCGCGTCCGAGCGTGAAGCTCATAAAGCACAGAGCGATAAATCCCGCCACGGTAGTTATGGAGCTTCCGATGACCGATGTAAAGGTCGCCTTTATCGCGTGCGCCATAGCCCTCTCCTTGTCGCCGTCATATCTTTCCTTCTGTTCGCTGTAGCTGTGCCAAAGAAAAATCGAATAGTCCATTGTCACCGCAAGCTGAAGCACTGCGGCGAGAGCTTTCGTTATATATGAAATTTCCCCTAGAAAAACATTGGTCCCCAGATTGTAAAGTATCGTCATCCCTATACTCGCCAGAAAAAGGAACGGCACGATAAAGGAATCAAGCAAAAGCATCATTACTATTAGACAGCACCCGACTGCGATCCCCACATATATAGCCTCCTCGCACAAGTCCTTGAGGTCTGTCACAAGCGCGGACATTCCGGTCACAAAGCAGCTTTCGCCGCAAACCTTTCTTACGTCCTTTATCGCCTGTATCGTATCGTCGCTTGATGTCGAGGTGTCAAAAAACACCGCCAGAAGCGTCGCGTCACCGTTATTGAACGCCTCGTAATATTTTTTTGGCATAAATTCCATCGGAACGCTTATGTCGGCGACGCTGCCGTACCATATCACCGTATCCACATGATCGACCGCCTCAAGCCGCTTTGTCATATCAGCCACGTCCCTGCTTTCCATGCCCTCCGCCACTATCAGCGAAAAGGCGCCCTTTCCGAAATCGTCAAGAAGAATGTTCTGTCCCTTGACGGTCTCAATATCCTCGGGCAGATATGTCAGCATATCGTAGTTTATCCTTGTGTTGAGCATTCCGATAAGCGACGGAATCAGAAGCAGCACTCCGATAACGACGATCAGGACCTTATGCTTTACGATCCATTTCCCGAATTTAATCATCTCTGTTCATCTCCTTTGCTTTTTCTATAAAGGATTCTACAAAGGAAATAAAGAAAATAAAACAGACAAAAAAATAAGGGTGTCGGAATTTCCGACACCCGCTCTCAAATGATGAAAATTCCGACATTTCAGTCAAAATGTCGGAGCTGTCTCAACGACAGTCGCACTCCTGCGCCCTTTTTAACAGACCGGACACGCTGCCCTCAAACATATATGCAAGTTTATCTTTCAATTCTATCGGCTCGTCCGTCATTCCCTCCTCAAGCCACTTAAAAACAAGTCCCGTAAGCGTATATTTATAAATATCCGCAACAAGCCTTATATTTTCCTCCGAAGCCTTTATCTGAGCGCACTGCGAGCGCACCACACCCAGAAGCACCGAGTCCAGCACCGCGCTTATGTAGCGCTCAAGCTGTTCCCTGCTGACCGATTTGTACACATGGAATATCGCTTTTTTGTTCTCGATAGCAAAAGCCATCGCCGCTTTTACGCCCTCCGCCCACGAGTCGTATTCTTTATGCTCCTCAAGGATCCTCGCCGTCTCATTTTCAAATATTCTGTCTATTAAATCGTATATATCCGCAAAATAATAGTAAAAGGTCGAACGGTTAAGCCCGCAGGCATCTATGATCTCCCTGACCGTTATTTTGTCTATGGGCTTCTCGTTAAGTATTTTTACAAAGGTTTCAACTATCGCCTTTTCGGTAAATGACGCCACCCAAATGCCTCCCGTTAATCTTCTTCCCCGCCTTCAATAATATTCCAAAGCTTATTCATATCGGAGCCGCTCAGATTATATACCCCGAAAGCGCGCGCATTTTCTCCGTAATACCATGAAGAGCTTTCAATAATGACATTTTCTCCCTCCGGGTCTCCGTACGGATCGTATTTTTTAAGTATTTCATATATTTTGCTCAGCTCAGTTTCGTCGCCGCCGTTCTCCTCCGAATATGTGGAAACCCCGTAATATATTACATCATTGTACTCGTCGGAAACAAAGGATATGCACCCGTTCACGTCCACGGTGTCAAAATTCCTGTTAAAAACAGTCTCGTATATTTCCGCAAAACCTCTCGCCGTATTATGCTCACGTATAAGCTCCTGTACAAACTTAAAGGTTTTGGGCGTCGTCACGCCTATCGGCAGCTCAATGCCAAACATATCTTCATATCCGCGCAGTTCAAGCACACATAGGGTTTTTTCGCGCATGCCATATAAGAACACGGCGTAATTCTCCGATTCAAGAATTTCCGAGCGCAAAACGTAATACACTCTTTCAACTTCTTCCGCAGTCAAATCGCAAGGGTCAATGATATTCCAATACAGGCCGACCCTGTAGTTTTCCGCGGAATTCTTAATATCGGGCAGCTTCTGTGAAATATCAACTCCGACTATATCGTATATCTCCCCCAGTACCGATCCCATATCCGCTTCGTTCAGACGGACATACCTTTTACGGGTAACTCCGTTCTCCCTTATCGCGACCGCAACAGTCCCCGCGCTGTGGTATACCTCTCCGTCCGCAGAGCTGTTGTATGCCTTTGCAATAAGCTTTTTAATATCCCCGGACCTTATCTCAGCCGGAAAGTCCCCGTCGTCAAGGAAATTTTCTTCTCCCCAAAGCCGTGACACTCCGATGATCTTTATATATTCCGCATTCTCCGCATTCATTCTGTATTCGTTTCCGTTTATACTGATAAAGCACATCACCGCAAATATCACTGCTGTCGCGCCGCCCAGAAACGGAAGCTGCCTCGCGCTCTTCGCCGCCGACTTCCACCTTCTCGTCGTTATCAGCTCGTATAGAAAATAAACGACAAGCGACAGCACATAGAAAAGCACAGCCATGAATATCACAAATTCATCGGAATCTTTGCAGCATATATACTCAACGACAAACACAGACGCTATCGTACTTAAAACAAGCGCGAGCAGATGACGTATTACAGACTGGACTGCCCTGCTGACGCTCGACATTGACGCGGATTCGCTTTTGCGCAGCTTAAAAAATACTCCCCCGGCAATTATGTATGCCAAGCCCTCGACCGCGCCCGCAGCTATGCCTGACAGTACAAACCTGTCTACTGCCTCTTCTCCGTACATCACCGCGCTGTAAATCGTCTTCGTCAAAGGATTACCGTACAGCATGAGCCTCACAAAATGATAATCTATGACCGAATCGGTTATCATTGCCCCTGAGATCACCCAGAACATAACCATCACAAACCTCGGCAGCAGCAGAACGATTCCCGATGAAATTATATTGGTAAAAAGCGTTCCGCTTATGTTTATGCCCAAAGCCATTACGCCGATCATAAACAGACATCCTGTCAGCGTATTAAGCGCCGCCTTCAGCAGCTCGGTAAAAGCAAAATTCACAGCCTTCAGCGGAAGACATACCGCCCACATAACCAAAAGAGGCAGCACCGTAATTATAAACGCCCATACAAATACCGCCGCGAGCGTTCCCGTATACATCGCCTCTCTTTTTACCGGAAGCGCATGATAGAAATCGCTGCTGTTCCGCTTCGTCAGGAAATGAAACGCTGTAAGCATAAGCAAAGGTACGAAGATCAACGGTATAAGAAGCTGAACGGTACAAAGAAATACGCCGTTTACGTTTTCGACATAGAGTGAAAACGAATCCGGAGAATATTCCTCCATACGCAGCTGCGAAATATTTATTCCTATGGAGCAGAACACTCCGAACAGTACATAGAGCACGCAGCCTATGATTCCGATTATTCTAAGCTGTCTGAACTGCCCCGCAAATATGCCATTGCTGAAAAATCTACCCTTCATGTTCCGCCTCCCCGTTTCCGGCAAGTCTCTCGCCGACCGCCTCAAGGTCAAAGGAATAGCCGAGCGCCTCCATTTCGTATGTGAATACCTCCTCAAGCGAAAGAGGGAGCACGTCAAGTATCACCGGCTTCATCTCCCTTAGCGCAGCCGTGACTTTCTCCTTATCACCGCGCAGGATAATATTTGAAACCGAACCACTTTTAGCGAAATGCAGCATCTCAAGAGAATCAAATCTCTCCCTCCCGTATTCCTCAAGAAAAGCGATCTGCACCTTAAAGAGAGAGGTCTTGAGATCCGATATATCGCTCTCGAAAATCAGTCCGCCCCTGTGAAGAAGCGCAAGCTGGTCGCAGGTATCCTCAAGCTCCCTGAGAGAATGCGAGGTCAGTATCGCGGTAGCCTTTCGCTCTTCAACGTCCCTGCAGATTATGCTTTTAACAAGCGCGCGCATCACCGGGTCAAGACCGTCGAACGTTTCGTCAAGGAAAAGATATTTAGGTCTGCACGAAATAGCGAGTATTATCGCCGCCTGACGCTTCATCCCCTTTGAAAAGGCGCTGACAGGCTTTGAGGGATCGAGCTTAAAGGTATCCGCAAGCAGCTCAAACGTGGCGTAATCGAAATCCCTGTACACTCCCGCGTAAAATTTCGCCGTCTTTTTCATCGTAGCGTTATGTACAAAATAAAGATCGTCCGGAACAAAAGCTATTCTGTTCTTAATATGAGGATTTTCATACACAGGCTCGTCGTCTATCATAACGGTTCCCTGTTCTGGTCTGTAAACTCCGCTCACAAGGCGCAGAAACGTGGACTTGCCGGCTCCGTTTGAGCCTACCATGCCGTATATGCAGCCCTCCGGTATCTCGCAGCTCACATTGTCAAGAGCCTTGTATCC
>ERZ777011.3187-NODE-3187-length-10901-cov-3.172875_pt1 | contig 10901 bp, 10 predicted proteins | sample MGYA00374964_ERZ777011 | MGnify/ENA primary metagenome ERZ777011 (study PRJEB29310, sample SAMD00008975) | mouse gut metagenome | study: EMG produced TPA metagenomics assembly of the Metagenome analysis of fecal microbiota from mouse which was promoted...
AGATGCCGATATTTCTTCGCCGTCAAGCATCCTGTCATCATCATAACCAAGACCGTTTATATTTAAGCTCAGTTCGCCGCTTCCTGTGTGTTTCTCCGCAAGATTTATCTTCAGCATACCTGCGAATGTTTGGCTGTCGATTACTTCTCCATCAAATGTATTTTCTAGCCACTCAGGTGAACTTCCATCCACACTCCATGTTCCGTCTATATAAAATCCTGCGGCTGTCTGGTTATCTGCAGCATTCATGCCTGTATAATGTTCCGGAATATGCGTGAAATCTGCATCTTCTGATTCAATATTAACTGTAAGAAATATGGAATATCCATCACAATAGACTTCTGATGCAGTCAGTGTGATTCCTTTGTCAGATACGGTATAGTCCGATGTATCCAAGTTCCCCACAGAATCCTCATTTGTCAGGACAGTTTTCTTATCCGTATAGTCTCCGGAATATGTGACATCATCGTCAACCTTCTCAAAAATCTTTCCAATCAATGGAATCTTCGCTGCAAGTACCGGATTAAAGTATCCCAGTCCGCAGGTTCCAATAACCGCCGCTGCCACTGCCGCTGCCACACCTTTTCCTATTTTGCCGAATTTTTTCATAGTATCCTTCCTCCTTCTATGTATCCGGATTTCTCTGTCATCTATTTCAGGAGCAAGGGCCTGCTTTAAGATTTGATCCAATTTTTCATCTGTCATATCCTATCGCCTCCAATTTTTCCTTTAACTGTTTCTTTGCTTTCCGCATCCGGCTTTTGACGGTTCCTTCCGGCAGTCCAAGAATCTTAGATATCTCATTTATCTGCATATCTGCTGAATAATACAAATAGATTGGTATTCTGTACTTCTCCGGCAGAGTTTTAACTAATCCCTGAATCATGTCTACCTCATTTTGCTTTAATACAATATATTCCGGGGAAGCCTCGTCATTATCATGATCAGAAAACTCATATCCCTCATCAGACATCTCATCCATACTGTCAATCGGAACCAGCCTCATCCTGTTTGCATATTTTTTCTTTTTATTTTTCCAAAGATAAATTGAAGTGGATAAAGCGTAACTCTTTGTATTCTGCATAGAGTCCAGTCTTTTCTTTTTCTCCAGCAGTTTGAGCATAGTGTCCTGATACAGTTCGTCCCCATTTTCCGCATTTCCGGCTGTCATCCGGCAAAACCGCAGAATATCTTTTCCAAACTTCAGGACAAACCGCTCGAATTCATCATTATTCATAGCAGCCATCCTCCTTCTTCTTTCAAGTCGACTTGCAAAGATTTGCCCTTGCGTATATATATTGTCATGACACTGGAAAAAGGTTTTCAAATTCTCAAAAAATTTAACATTTTTATAGCCAAATGAAAATCTTATCTCCTCCAAATCAGAAGATTCAATACCATATTTTTCACAAATCTCTTTAGTTGTTATCGCTTATTTCTCCTATTTTTTTAGTATATTATACCATATTATACCTACAAATCAAAAAAAGAGAGCATTTTTCTACTCTCTCCTATTAATTCACGCTCAGTTCTGGAACCATCATTAACTACTAGGTCAACTTACATTAAAACCGGAAGATTTTGTCGGGCGATATGGTAAAAAAATGATAACAGAAATTTTGTTACCCAACCGGAGTGCTGATCCCGATAGTTTATCTCTCCCTCCTGGCACAGATCCTTACATATATCAAGAATATATTGTTTAGAAAGCTATTACCGGAAGTATTACGAAACACGTGGAATTTTCGTCTGAGGATGAATTGCTGTATGCCTCATTGCGTGCTATCATATGTCAAATAGCTCTTGTCTATACACGGGAAAATGACCAACATATCTCACAGCACAAATGCCCCGAATGCATCCTCCTCCTTATGCTGTTCACTGTGATATTTCATCAGGTATGCCTTCATTTCCGTATGCGACTCGCCCAGATCCTCCATCATTGCCTGAAAGTTATCCTCATTGACGCCGCCCAGTCTCGTCAGGAACTGATAATACCGCAGGTCATCCCCGTACTCTTCCAACACGACCTTCCATGTCTCCTCCGTCTGCTGTCCCTTGATATGTGCCAGAAGATAAGCTTCCAGTTCCGCCCTGACAGCCTCCGCCAGTCCATAGTCATGCATCAGGCGCAGCATAGCCAGTCTGACCTTCTCCCGCCTGCGCTGCTCCTTATAATAGTCCAGATTATTTTCCTTGCTTCCGTAATCCTCCTCGCCGCACAGAAGCATTCTGGAGAATCCTTCCGCATCCTCTTTTCTCATAACGGACTGCATCCTGTTATCCCACTGCCCGAGCCACTCATCCGTCCCCGCATTCTCAAAGTCAAAAAGATAGAACGCATCCAGCCGGCTCATGACTGCCGCCAGCAGCCATGCAACATCCGTCGTTCTTTTCTCGTTTTCATCCGCATTCTCATTGACAATCTGCTCCAGCCGGAAGCATTCCTTGCATATCCCCTGTCCGGTCTCTATACGATGATACGGCAGGAGGATCTTCGTCAGCTTAGCACAATAGGCAAATGCCCAGTCGTCTATCCGCACAATCGTCTCCGGCAAGGTAATCTGCCTGAGCAGCTTATTGCTCAGGAAAGCCTTCTTGCCGATCACAGCCACCGTACAGCCATCCACCGCGTCCGGAATGATAAGCTCCGTATCCTTGCCCCGGTAACCGGACACAACCGCTGTCCCGGCCTGCCTGTTCAAATCATATTGTATGGAACCATGCTCCGTAGATTCTTCCTTATATTGCATACCGCTTTATCCTGCCATTTCAACTAAGCTTACTATCCTGCACATTTTTGTTTATAGCATTAAATATTTCTAGTTTTAATTCCTCATCATCATCATAAGTTTCATTCATAACAGCAACTATTATTCTATGAAGTAATTCTTTATCAATTTTACTTGCCGCTACATTAAGACTAATATTTTCCATCTTTTGCATAAAAGTATTTGCAACGGCCATGTATCCATTCTGCAAGAGAAATAATGTTGATAGTGTTATTGCAAGCCGCTTGTTTCCGTCAGCAAAACAATGGAATTGACATGTGCAAAAGAATAGATGTGTCAATTTATCTTCAAAACCGGGGTACCAATCATCATTTTGAATATTATATAGGACACTTTCTAATTTTCCAAAATCAATTTCCGCCAATGTGCCGCCACCGCTGTATTTTATAGTTTTAGCATGAGTCGACCGAGCCATCTCCGGAGTAATATAATTATATTTTTCCATTATTCACTCTCCTTCAAGCGGCGCAATACATCCTGATGCTCTTCCATAAGTTTTTCCAATTCGTCCCCGGCTTCACCCAGGAATTTCTCATATTCTTCGTTTTCGAGAGGCTTAATATATTCCTTCAGTTGAAAATGAAAAGCCTCTCTCAATGCCATATCTCTACTTGCCATTTTTGTTCTGGCTGACACAATGAGCGGTTTCCACAGAGGTAGTTTCTCAAAAGCTTCAAACAGATCTGATACCTCCCAGTTATTTAATGGTCTTCCTAATTTTTCCGACTGTGTTTTAATCATCTCTGCCAATCCGCACTCATATGAGGAAATCAGCGTTAAAATCTCAGAATAAAAAGTATCCCTGATTCTTTCCTTTGCGGACAGTTTCAAAATCTGCCGATACTCAGCAGCTTTTTCTTTAAAAATGCTCTGATAAATTTTATTGGTGTATATGCCGTATTTTGCCTTACCCATGGAAACATAATCATGCAAGGCATCTGTAAATTCTCTATGATAATTCTCTTCCTGCAAAAAAGCCCCAATGAAATCCTGATCGCGTTGATTAATATACTTGGTTGATCCACCTGCTTTTTGATTTATAGTATCAATAGCAATGTCCAGCATAATTTGCCGCAAAGTCCTTGCTTCCGGACTCTCAACCATCACCATAGAGAGATTAAGAAACGTGCGAAAATCAAAAATAGCGAGTTGTGGCGTTTTATTACTGATGTTCCCGACATTAATGTCGGGAACATCCTGATCAGCAATACACTGTAAAAAATCTTTCAGTCGCTTTCCCTTAAGAACTTCATAACCGTTAACCTCAAATTCCGACTGATATTCACTTACATATCGCTCCACAGTCCTGATTTCCACACCAAAATAAGTTGCTACCATCGTTTTAGTAAAGCACAGTTTATCTTCAAATATAATCCCTTGAAACTGCGTCTGCCTTTGAATTTCTGATAATGCTCTTTTATTATTTAAAATATTTTGTCGATCAATCTGCGAAGATGTTAAATCCCTGCTCATATCAAAACTCCTTACTCATCAAATCTCCAACTCCCCCAGCGCCTCGATCTGCTCAAGCAGCCCGCCGCTCCGCTCTGTCAGCATCAGTTCCTCATTATGCCGCTGGTAATCCTCACAGCCGTACATACTGATAAACCTCGCACAGTCAGCCTGCACCGTACACTCTGTCACAAGGATCAGCATCTCGTTACCGGAACCGAACGTATCCTCCACGAACTGAAAGAGATAATGCATGCTCTCCTTCACCTGTGCCGTGTTTTGTTTATAATTCTCCACTTCCGCCTCGAAGCAGTGCTTCGCCTGCGCAAAAGTCTCCGCACCGTCCCTTGCGTCCTGCTGTCTCATGCGCTTCTCGCACTCCTGCAGCAATGTGATAACCGATCTGTTCTTGCGCTTATCCCGCACGGAAAGCGCACCGGCTTTCTGCAGCGAATCCATCGACTTGTGTCTGCCCTCGATCTGCTGCCCGATCTGCCGGATCAGTTCCTGCGCACTCCCGCCTCTGCTTTTGCCTTCAGCGCTCTGAGCGGATTCATCACCTCGCCGAGAATCTCGGAAGCGAGCATATTTTCCTTGATATCCTGCTGCAGTCTGTCGATAAGCATACCCATCAGGGACAGCCGCTCATCAAAATCGGCCTTACGCGCCTTATCCTTCGCCTGTTCGCTGACGGTGCCGGACAGAATCTCTTCCACTTTATAATCGTTCTTATATTTCTGATACAGATCATAGTATGCGGTAAATTCCTTCACTACCCGCTCATTGCGCAGATACTGCCCTACGAAGGATTCTTCTACCGCGATGTTCTCCTCCTCATACAATGTCAGCATCTCCGACAGGTCTTCCCAGCCCCTTGCGGTAATATAGCTTCTGCCCCGCACGGTCGTCTCCACCTGATAGAAATCTTCCTTTTTCATATCCAGATAATTCAGGATCGCCGTATGCACGCCTCGTTCTCTGGCATATTCCTTCCAGATTCCGTAGTCCGCCTCCACCTCCAGAATCTTTAAGCGGTCCATGGTCACCACGTCGAACTCCCGCACCGACTTATTATACTCCGGAGGATTACCTGCCGTCACGATGACCCAGCCCTCCGGCACCTGATGTCTGCCGAACACCTTGTACTGCAGAAACTGCAGCATAGACGGTGCCAGTGTCTCCGACACACAGTTGATCTCGTCCAGGAAAAGGATTCCCTCCCTGATGCCGCTTTCCGCCATCACATCATAGATCGAGGCGATGATCTCGCTCATCGTATATTCCGATACGTCATAAGACCTGCCCTCATATTCTTTATGCATGATAAAAGGCAGCCCCAGCGCAGACTGTCTCGTATGATGGGTCATGGAATAGGACACAAGCGCGATCCCCAGTTCCTGCGCGATCTGCTCCATAATCGCCGTCTTACCGATGCCCGGTGCGCCTAACAGGAAAATCGGTCGCTGCCGCACGATCGGAATGCGGTACTCTCCTTCCGCATCCTTTTTCAGATATATCCTGACGGAATCTTTGATATAATTTTTCGCTTCTTTAATATTCATTCTCTGTTACCGTTTTCTCCTGATTCATGTTTTTATTCCCCGGATTCGAAATCCGTTTTATTCTGCCTTGCGCTGTCCTTATTCTGCTTCTCCGTGCAGCCCGGTGCTATACAGTTTCTTCCGGTTCCTCCAGGTCTTCCTCCTCCAGCACAAGCCGTATCGCCCACGGCGGCACCTTTGGCGCGTTGTCATCCTCATGAAGAAACACGAAAGCCACATCATAATCCGGCATTTTCTCCGGATATATGCCGTAACCGTCCGTAAAATAGATCATGCCTTTCAGATCGTCAAATTCATGCTTCTCCCGCAGATTCTCCACATACTCGAACACCGGTCTGAAATCCGTGGAACCGAATCCCGTCAGTCTCCCTTTCGCCATGAAATCATCAAATTCCTCTCTGCACGTGATCTTCGTATCCTGCCGCACCTCGCTGTCACACTGAATGATGTGCACGTTAATCTTGCTGAAGAAATTTTCACTCTCCTGCATGATATTGTAGGTCTTCTGCAAAAACCCCTGTACCACCTTACCTCTGCAGGATGCCGACGTGTCCAGCGCGATCACGAAGTCCCTGATCTTATTGGTATCCTTATACTCCAACGGCTCCACCAGCGGCATATTGCCGTAAGTATCCAGCCCGTAAGTATAATATATATAATCAAATTCATCGTCGTTCACCTGTACCGACTCTCCTCTGACCATGAATTTTCTCAGGAAATCCGTGTAGTCGTACCGCTCTCTTGTGGCCTCCTTCAGATTCTGCTCCACGACCCCGCCGCGCGTTTTGTCTTTGCTGAAGCTTTTCAGATCAGCCTTGATTCGCTCGCTCACTTTGCGCCACTCGGCCTGAGACAGTTCCAGTTCCTCCCGTCTGTCCCAGTAGATGTGCTCATCATAATGGCATAGCTTATGCCATTCCGCCTTCGCCTTCCCGGACGGCTCCTCGATCCGGAAGTGCCGGTAGAGCTTCTCCGCCGTCAGCCCGCCTGCCTGTTTTGACAGAATCTCCAGACGTGTACGCAGTTCATCGTCAGACGGTAACGCCGTCAGATGCAGATTCATGTCCAGAATCGTATGCTCCACCGCGATATCCGTCGCCATATCCCAATACTGACGATTCAGCTTATCCGTCTCGAAGGCATGGTAGAATATGCAGTGCAGAAGCGTATGCAGATACAGCCTTGCCGCATACCCCTGAGCAGCCTTATACTGCCCGAGCAGCCGCACGGGATCATAATAGAGCACGGCGCCATCAAAAAGATGTGCTCCCGTCTGTTCCCTGCACGCCACCCTCAGTTTCGACAGCGCCACATCTAGGAACCGCATATTGACCAGTATGCCGTCGTGCGCAAGATGCATGATCTCACCGGCAATTTCCCGTATATGAAGTTGTCGTTCTGTTCGGCTCTTCTGATCCATAATCCTGCTCCCGTATTAACCGCCCGGTCCGGCCTGATATCCATCCCCTATATTGCTTCCAGCACACACAATCGATAGGGCATATTCTGACCGTGCATCAGCATGATTTATCAATCTACACCCATCGAACCCAGATACATTTTAATCAAATACAGAATCAGCAGATGCGCCGGATAGAATATGTAGAAAAACCATTTTGCAAAATTTCTGCCCCTTTCGGCTCTCTTTCCATTATAAAACACCAGTACCGCCACCCCCGCTGCGATAATTCCTGTCCCGGCAGGCAGCGCATGTATCACTTCCCTGAAGGTCAGACTGCCCGCTGTAAATGTCCGGGATAACAGATTCAGCATAGTGAAAAGTACATAAGCAATTCCAAAACTGCAGGCTGTTCTCTTCCTGTCACTCCTGCTGTGATAGAATAAAATCGTATAAACTGCCGCGAGGACGCCCCAGTCTCCGACTGCTGTAACGTACACCAGCAGAAGGCAGAGTGCAGGTCTGACCATCGGATTTTGTACCTTATCCAGAACGACCAGTATCAGAAAACAGCAAAACAATGTATACAACATGTTCAGATTGCCGAAATGAAACGCCAGTGTATACGGAATCTGTGAGATCACAGCAAACAACAGCAGCCGCTGCCCGTATTTCACCTTAGAGCGCGTATAATCGTACCCTTCCACCAGAAAAAAACACATCAACGGCGCCGTAAAAAAACCGATATCTTCAAAAATTTCATACAGAGGCGTCCCTGGTGTAAGAAACGTACAGGCAGTATGATTCAACAGCATGGTAAACATCGCAATATATTTGATTACATCCCTGTTTAACACCCGTAACCTTGCGCCGGAGGCGGTTTCTTTTTCCATGGAATCCTTTTCGCCCTTCCTTCAATACTTCCGGTATATTGCCTCGCCGGTATAACGGCAGTACTGTCTCTATTCGCTGTCCTGTATTCTTTGACAGTCTTGTCTGTCCGGTGTTTCGTCTCCCGGACATCAAGATAGACGATTAACAGTTTCTGTAATCGCCTATTCACGTTATCCTGCATCCGGACTCATAATATTCTTAACAAGTTCATATCTCTTTTACAAAACCACAAGGCGGCCGCTGTAAAACCGATTCTGCACCGGGCGGCACCCCATCACCTACTGTACAAACGGATTATACTGCTTCTCATGCCCGATCGTCGTGATCTCGCCGTGCCCCGGATAGACCTTTGTCTCATCCGGCAGTATGAAAAGACGATCTTTGACTGATCTGGTCAGTGCACTCATGCTGCCTGTCGCCAGATCCGTTCTGCCCACCGACTCCTGGAAAAGCGTGTCTCCCGCAATCAGTATACCCGCTTCTTCAAAATAATAACAGCAGCTTCCCACCGTGTGCCCCGGCGTAGCGATCAGCTTACAAGTCATATCCGCAATGGTAATCTCTTCCCCGTCATGCAGATACCGGTCCGGTATTACCGTATAGGGTCTGCCTACCTGATCCGATACATTCGTGACGGCATCCTCACAGAGTACCTTCTCCGCCTCATAAGCATAGAGCGGCGCGCCCGAAAGTTCCCGCAGCTTATTGGTTCCCCATATATGGTCAAAATGCCCGTGCGTCAGCAGGATTCCCTTGACTTCAAACCCTTTTCCTTTGAGCGTCTCATAGATGTAATCGCCCTTATCCGCCGGATCGAAGAAGATCACATCCCTCGTTCCCTCACGATACACAAAATAGCAATTTGTCTGGCAGATCCCTAACATCAGTCTGCCGATCTTAATCTCATTCATGCTCCTGTTTTCTCCCTTTATGCTGCCTTGTTACCCCGTTGTCCTCTCTATATCAATAATACTCTCGATCGTTCTGATCTTATCAATAATACGCTGCAGTTCTTCCCGGCTGCGGATCTCGAAACTGACCATGATCGTTGCCGTCCCCTGTTTGCTCACCCTCGTATTTAAGGAAAGGATATCGATCTCTTTCTCCGTAAGCGCCTTGGAAATATCTGCCAGAAGCCCGTTTCTGTTGTTCGCAAAGATACTGATCTCTGCAAAATAACTTCCCACCGCCGCTTCCGCCTGCTGCCATTCCGCATCGATCAGTCTGTTTCGGTCGATTTCCGGCAGATTCATAATATTCAGGCAATCCGTCCTGTGAATCGAGATGCCTCTGCCCCTCGTCACAAACCCGACAATCTCATCCCCCGGCACAGGGCTGCAGCATTTGGAAAAACGTACCGCCACATCGTGGATTCCTTTGACCACGATACCGCTCGCACTCTTCTGCATACGGTTTTTGCTGAACTGGGCGTTCTCCGCCACTTCCGCCATGACTTCCTCGTTGGTCATCTCTTTCCGGTGATCATTCTCGTACATCTCCTGCATACGATTGAGGATCTGGCCCTCTTTGAGTCCGCCGTGCCCGATTGCAGCCAAGACCGACTCCCAATCCTGAAACCCGTACTTCTTCATGATGGCTTCCTGATATTGTGAGGTCATCACATCCGTCATATTGATGGATTTTGCTTTACAGTAATTGGCGATCAGTTCTTTGCCTTTGACAATATTATCATCTTTCAGTTCATGCTTAAACCACTGGTTGATCTTGTTCTTCGCCTGCGTGCTCTTAACCACATTCAGCCAGTCGCGGCTTGGTCCTTTGGAATTCTGCGATGTCAGGATCTCCACACGATCGCCGTTCTTAATCTCATAGTCAATGGTTACCAGCTTACCGTTAACCCTGGCGCCGATCATCCGGTTCCCCACCGCACTGTGTATACTGTAGGCGAAATCAATCGTGGTGGAACCTGCCGGCAGATTCTTCACATCTCCCGTAGGCGTAAAACAATATACACTGTCGGAGAAAAGATTCAGGTCACTCTTTAAGAGATTCATAAATTCCTTGTTATCCGACATGTCACGCTGCCATTCCAGAATCTGGCGCAGCCATACAAGCTTTTCTTCTTCCTGGGTTTCCACCTTCCTGCCGTCAGAAGCCTCTTTATATTTCCAGTGGGCGGCAATACCATACTCCGCGGCCTTATGCATCTCATAGGTTCTGATCTGTATCTCGAAAGGCTGCCCCGTGCTGCCGATCAGCGTCGTGTGCAGCGACTGATACATGTTCGCCTTCGGCATCGCGATATAATCCTTGAAACGCCCCGGAATCGGTTTATACATCTCATGAATCACACCCAGCGCCGCGTAACAGTCCTTCACAGTGTCCACGATAATGCGTACTGCAAACAGATCATAGATCTGATCTATGGTCTTGTTCTGGTTCTTCATTTTCTTATATATGCTGAAAAAATGTTTGATACGGCCATCGATCTGTGATTTGATGCCCGCTTTTTCTATATGCTCACCGACTTCATCCACGATTGTCTGAATGTACTGTTCCCTTACATTTTTGCGTATGGAAATCTTATCTACCAAATCATAATAAGCATCCGGCTCCAGATATTTTAAAGAAAGATCGTCCAGTTCTACTTTAATCTTGGAAATACCGAGTCTCTGGGCGATAGGAGAATAGATATCCAGCGTCTCTCTGGCGATCTCCTGCTGCTTCTCCTCCCTCATATGCTGCAGTGTCCGCATATTGTGCAGTCTGTCCGCCAGCTTAATCAGGATAACACGGATGTCCTTCGCCATAGCGAGAAACATCTTACGCAGGTTTTCCGCC
>ERZ777011.3188-NODE-3188-length-10899-cov-8.457580_pt1 | contig 10899 bp, 12 predicted proteins | sample MGYA00374964_ERZ777011 | MGnify/ENA primary metagenome ERZ777011 (study PRJEB29310, sample SAMD00008975) | mouse gut metagenome | study: EMG produced TPA metagenomics assembly of the Metagenome analysis of fecal microbiota from mouse which was promoted...
GTACTCCTTTCAACCGTCCCTATTATACCAAACTATTTCCGTATCGTCATTATGATTTTTCTGTGAAAGAACCAATTTTCTTTTCTGACATATAATATCACTACGAGGGGCCTCTCTTCCGCAATAATTTTGTCAGACTATATTGCATTCAAATGGCTTCCCAAATGATCACTTTTCCATGATTTTGTCATAACGGATCTGAATCAACACGCCGTCATCGCCTATTACGAAGTCCGGCATATATACGGTATCCTCCCTGACGAACCGTTCCACGATCCGGCTAGGTGACGCAGGCCTTCCATCCAGATACAGATCGATACCCTGTTCGAGAATGGCCTCCAGTTTATTTTTCATGGATAATATCTCATTTTTATTTTTTGACATAGTTTCTCCTTCCCGCATATTCTGCTCTTCCAAAAGGAGTCGTGATATATAATGATAGAGCTGTTTTGCTTTAGAATGTTTAATTTTGAAATTGCAGATTATTTTCTTTTTTGTTGACGATACTAAGTAAAGATCGGTTTAAGACACTTTACTATGACCAAAAATAGTTGAAAATAGTTATACCAGAATACCCGGACGCGTAAATGTATTTAATAGTTTTAGTAATAATAGTTTTGGATTATTATATATAGAAATTCAGTTGGAATATTTTAAACGCAGAATCGACACATAAGCCTATAAGACATCTCAAATACTAACCTAAATATTATATTTTTCCTGAGATGAAGTCATTGTTTAGAAAATTCTGAATTTGCAGCAGATAAATCTCTGCCCGGCAGATACGAAAAAATTTCTGCCGATATGTTAAAATGCCTTGCCTCCTTCCGTTACAGATTGTCCAAAGGCACTCTGGAGTTATATAATACCAAAAAAAATGGCAAATTTCAACTATTTTATTAATTTTTTTTAAACTGTTTTCCAAACCTATTGACTTGTCCACCGGCAAAGTATAAAATTCCGGTAAGAAATGATAATTTCATGGAAATAGTGTCGCGGAAAGTCCGTGATGTGGGAGTATAAATATATGAAAATAGAGAAAGTAAACGATCATCAGATACGTTGTACGCTGACCAGAGAAGATCTGCTCAGCAGAGAACTTAAAATAAGCGAACTTGCCTACGGAACGGATAAAGCGAAAGACCTTTTCCGTGATATGATGCAGCAGGCAGCTTGCGAATTCGGCTTTGAGGCTGAGGATATCCCTCTCATGATAGAGGCTATCCCTTTAAATGCCGAGTGCATCGTTTTAATCGTCACCAAGGTGGAAGACCCTGAGGAGCTTGACACCCGTTTCGCACGTTTTGCCCCTTCCGTCAACGAAGAGGGCGAGGAAGGGGGGAACTATCCCGAGATCACCGACGAAGTGATGGATCTCTTTGAGCGAATCCACCAAACCACCCCTGCCGAAAAAACCGTAATTCGGGAAGCCGACGTCCCCAAAGACGCAAAAGAGGAAAAAGAAGAGGATGTTTGCCGCATTTTTTCGTTTTCTTCCTTCAGCGAACTGACTGCTCTGGCCCGCATTTTCGGCCCCGGTCTTGTCTGTGAGAACAAACTTTATAAAAACGAAGTGAAGAGCCAGTATCTTCTCGTTGTAAACCAGCATTCCCTCTCCGCTGAAGCTTTCGGAAAGGTCTGCAACACAATCTCAGAGTACGGAACCACATCCAAGTCTCTGCAGACCGGCGTCGCTTACATGGATGAACATTTCGACTGTATCATCCCCGAAAATGCGCTGCAAAAACTTGCCGGAGTCTGACCCTCAAAAGAGCCGGGAAAAATCCCGGCTCTTTTACATTTCATTTTATGCGTTCGCAATTTTTGCCATGAGGTCGTCGATGTTGATGCCGTGCACCATGGCCGCTTCCTCCAGAGATTCTCCCTGCGCCGAAGGGCAGCCAAGGCAATGCATGCCCGCTTCCATCAGAACCGGCGCAACATCCGGGTTTGTCCGCAGGATTTCTCCTATTGTCATTTCTTTCGTAATACCACTCATATCTGGTCCTCCTATTTTGATTACGGCAAATACGTTTTTCATATCTGCCGTCCGCTTTTTTCTTAAAACATATACAGTATATCCTCTCCACTTTTTCCTGTAAATACCCTGATTTCTTTTATTTTGTAAAAATTCCATAAAAATTATTTTTACCTGCGTCCGTATACTGCGAGAATGCTGTGCTTTTCCTTAAAATCCCTGTCTGTGTATAGAAAAAAGTACATCCCCATCCTTGACTTAAATACATTCCTTACACTATAATAACCATTATAGAATCATTGATCTATAAATTTTCAAATTCAAAATATTATAAAACAGGAGGCATCACAAAATGAGACCAGAATGGACAGGTTTTGTAGGCAACAAGTGGGATCGCGAAGTGAACGTTCGTGATTTCATCCAGAAGAACTACACCCCTTATGAGGGCGATGATTCTTTTCTTGCTGAACCTACACAAAACACAAAAGACTTATGGGAAATGGTACTGGATCTTTCCAAAAAAGAGCGCGAGGCAGGCGGCGTGTTAGATATGGACACAAAGGTTGTTTCCACAATCACATCCCACGGCCCCGGCTATCTTGACAAGAGCAAGGAGACTATCGTAGGTTTCCAGACAGATGCTCCTTTCAAAAGATCCTTACAGCCCTACGGCGGTATCCGTATGGCAGAGAAGGCTTGCTCGGACAACGGTTATGAAGTAGATCCTGAGATCTCCGAGTTCTTCTCCACCCACAGAAAAACACACAACGCAGGTTGTTTTGACGCTTACAACGCTGAAATGAGAGCCTGCCGTTCTTCCCACATCATCACAGGCCTTCCCGACGCTTACGGCAGAGGCCGTATCATCGGCGACTACAGACGTGTGGCTCTGTATGGTATCGACAGACTGATCGAAGACAAGCAGGATCAGAAAAACTCCACAGGACGCGTTATGACTGATGAAGTGATCCGTCTTCGTGAAGAGATCTCCGAGCAGATCGTTGCTCTGAAGATGATGAAAGAAATGGCTGCTTCCTACGGCTGCGACATCTCCAAACCCGCAACCAACGTACAGGAAGCTATTCAGGCTACTTACTTTGGTTATCTGTGTGCTGTTAAGGAACAGAACGGTGCTGCTATGTCCCTCGGACGTACATCCACATTCCTTGACTGCTACGCTGAGAGAGACTTAAAGAACGGCGTATTCACAGAAAGCCAGATTCAGGAATTTGTTGACCACTTCATCATGAAGCTGCGCTGCATCAAATTCGCTCGTACTCCTGAGTACAATCAGATTTTCGCGGGCGATCCGGTATGGGTAACAGAATCCCTCGGCGGTATGGGCGTTGACGGCCGTTCTCTTGTAACAAAGATGAGCTTCCGTTTCCTGCACACACTGACAAACCTTGGTGCTTCTCCGGAGCCTAACCTGACAGTTCTGTGGTCCACAAGACTTCCCGAGAACTGGAAGAGATACTGTGCTAAGATGTCTATCCAGACTTCTTCCATCCAGTATGAGAACGACGATCTGATGAGAGCAACTCACGGCGACGATTACGGTATCGCGTGCTGCGTATCCTCCATGGTTATCGGTAAAGAAATGCAGTTCTTCGGCGCTCGTGCAAACGTTGCTAAATGTCTGCTGTACGCTTTGAACGGCGGTGTGGACGAAGTGACAAAGAAACAGGTTGGTCCTAAGTACCGCCCTGTAACCGGCGACGTATTAGACTTCAATGATGTCTGGGATAAGTTCATGGATATGTTAGAGTGGCAGGCAGATGTTTATGTAAACACTCTGAACATCATTCACTATATGCATGACAAATACTGCTATGAGAGAGCTGAGATGGCCCTTCATGACAGAGACGTAAAGCGTTACTTCGCAACCGGTGTTGCAGGCCTTTCCATCGTAGCTGACTCCCTGTCCGCTATCAAGTATGCGAAGGTTGAAGTAGTTCGTGATGAAGACGGCGTGATCGTGGACTTCAAGACTACCGGCGAATTCCCGAAATACGGCAACGATGATGACCGTGTTGACGATATCGCTCAGGAAGTTGTTCACAGATTCATGACAGCGATCAGAAGACACCATACCTACAGAGAAGGCGTTCCTACAACTTCCATCCTTACCATCACTTCCAACGTAACATATGGTAAGGCTACAGGCAACACACCTGACGGACGTAAGAAAGGCCAGCCGTTTGCTCCGGGCGCTAACCCGATGCACGGCCGTGATACCCACGGTGCAGTCGCTTCTTTGGCTTCTGTATCCAAGCTGCCGTTCAAGGATGCACAGGATGGTATTTCCAATACCTTCACGATCATCCCCGGCGCTCTCGGCAAAGAGGATCAGGTATTCTCCGGTGATATTGAGCTGGAATTAAAATAAATTGAGTCATTGCTAAGGCGGCTCAATGCCGCCTTAGATATATGAACTGGAGTCAAAGTAAATTATGGATGATAAAACTTTAATTGACGATCTTGTTAAAATGTTAGATTCCGGTATGGCCGACGGTGTCGGGCATGTGAACATCGATTACGATGAGAATGAACAGGATAAGTCTGTGCAGACAATGGGCTGCACAGACTGTTCCAGAACGCCCCTCGCCTGCAGCGTTCCGACTCTGGAACAGGGGTTGGACGATTATTCCGGTTCCAACATATAATTTAAAAATTTGTATATACTATGGAGGTAAAGACAATGGCAGCATCAAATGCAGCTCAGGTTGATAACTTGGTATCCTTGTTAGATGGCTATGCAACAAAGGGTGGCCACCACTTAAATGTAAACGTATTAAACAGAGATATGTTGCTGGACGCTCAGAAGCATCCCGAGAACTATCCTCAGCTTACAATCCGTGTTTCCGGGTACGCTGTAAACTTCATTAAGCTGACTCCCGAACAGCAGGCTGACGTTATCTCCCGTACATTCCATGAATCTATTTAATAAAGATTTTTCGGGGAATAACAGTAACGAATAATTTATCCCCTGAGGCACCGCCTCAGGGGATTTGTTTCAAAAAGGAGCACCTATGAAAGGACGCATTCACTCACTTGAAAGTTTTGGCACCGTAGACGGTCCCGGCACCAGATTCGTAGTCTTTGTGCAGGGATGCCCAATGCGGTGTGCCTACTGTCATAACCCTGACACATGGTCTATGGAAGGCGGCACAATGATGGAACCGGCTGAAATTATTGAACAGTATGAAAAAAACCGCCCCTTCTACAAAGACGGCGGTCTTACCGTAACCGGAGGCGAGCCTCTGATGCAGGTGGATTTTCTGATCGACCTGTTTACTCTGGCAAAGGAACATGGGATTCACACCTGTATCGACAGTTCCGGCATCGCTTACAAGGAAAATAATGCCGCTTTTATCCAAAAGCTGGATAGACTGATGCCTCTGACTGACCTTGTTATGTTAGATATCAAGCATATCGATCCGGAAAAACACAAAGAACTGACAAGCCAACCAAATGACGGCATTCTCGCCTTTGCAAAATATCTGGACAAAAAGCAGGTTCCCGTGTGGATTCGCCATGTAATCGTGCCCGGTCTCACAGATGATGAAAAATATCTTTATCAGTTGGGATATTTTATCGGCCACCTCTCTAATCTGAAAGCTTTAGATGCTCTTCCTTACCACACAATGGGTGAGAAAAAATATGAGAGTCTCGGCTTAGATTACAAACTTCACGGTGTTCCCGCTATGGATCAGAAAACGCTGCTTGCCAAAAAGCAGGCTATTCTGGATGGCGTGAAAGCTGCCAGAAAAGAACTGGAAAAATCTTAACTTACAGATTTTTTAAATTTTTCCATTAAGATTTTGTCCTTTTGGACTTGTATATCTCATAAGATTATATTAAAATAAAAAAGGCTGAAAGATGCGGTTTCAAACCGCATCTACGGCGCAAACTTTATACATAAGGAGGATCTATCTCATGGCATTTGTAATTGGTGATGGTTGTGTAGGCTGTGGCGCATGTGCCGGCGCATGCCCTGTTGGCGCTATTTCAGAAGATGGCGGCGTATTCGTTATTGATGAGAGCGTATGCATTTCCTGCGGTGCCTGTGCTGGCGGCTGCCCTGTTGGCACAATTTCCGAGGCTTAATAAAAACTTCACAGGTTAAGCAGGTGTCGTTTTCGCGGCACCTGTTTTTTGTCACTTATTTATTTTTTCTTCTGTCTGCTAAACAGCTTTCTTTTTTTTCTCTCCCCGTGCCCCTTATCTTTCCGTCCGCTCTTTCCCCGCAGCAGTTCATCCAATTGTTTATAATGCTCCTCCTCCTTCATGAGGCGCCTTTCTTCCCTCTGTTCTTCCCGCTCCTCCTGCATTCTGAACTGATAGTCCAATTCCTTTGTAAATGTCTCCGAAAGTTCTTCAAAAAATTTTTCATTGCTCTCCTCCACGGCTTCGGAAATCAGCTTTTTCATCAAATATTCCAACCGTCTTACCTTTTCATCCGCTTCCTGCACCGTGACTTCTCCCACTTCCGGCAGGCGCATTAGTTTCCCATTTTTTAAAATCATACGAATTGCCTTAAGCTGAAGCCCCTGTTCTTTGAGTTTCTTGATTTCTTGAAATTCCGTGATATCCTCCTCCGTATAATATCTGTGTCCCAGTTCGTTTCTTTTTACCGGCAGTTTCAATTCGTCCTCCCAATAGCGCAGTACATGGCTCTCCACTTCTACTTTTCTCGATGCGTCTGAAATAAGATAAGTTTTTTCACCTTCCATAAAATCCCTCCTTAAATGTTTCTGTTTAAATAATCCTGCAAGTTCCTTTTTATCCAAAAAGAGGAATGGCCATTTTCGCCATTCCTCTTTTGTAATAAGTATCATCTCTGCTTCTACCGCTGAATATTTGCAAACTTTGTATAATCCGGCAACCAAGCCAGTTCCACCGTACCGATGGGACCATTTCTCTGTTTTGCAATAATGATCTCAGCGATGCCCTTTTTATCGCTATCCTTATTATAATAATCGTCTCTGTATATAAACATCACGACGTCCGCATCCTGCTCGATAGCGCCGGATTCACGCAAATCCGAAAGCATCGGTCTGTGATCCGGTCTCTGCTCCACTGCACGGCTCAACTGGGACAACGCGATAACAGGTACGCTCAACTCCCTCGCAAGAGCCTTTAAAGATCTGGATATATCCGAAACTTCCTGTTGTCTGGAATCCGTTCTGCCATTTCCCGTCATCAGCTGCAGATAATCGATGATGACCATCTGAATATCCTGTTCCATCTTAAATTTTCTGCATTTGGAACGAAGCTCCGCTATGCTGATACCCGGCGTGTCATCTATGATCAGCTTCGATCTGCCCACGATCCCGGCTCCGTCGATCAAATCTTCCCATTCTCTGTCTGACAGATTTCCTGTTCTGATGTGCTGAGAGTCCACTCTCGATTCCAGAGAAAACAGTCTGTTCACAAGCTGTTCTCTGGACATCTCCAGACTGAATACCGCAAGGGGCAGATCGCTCTTAAAGGCCACATACTGCGCGATATTCAGCACTAATGCGGTTTTCCCCATAGAGGGCCTTGCCGCAATCAAAATGAGATCCGCAGGCTGCATTCCCGCCGTCTTATAATCAAGATCCAAAAAACCGGTAGCAATGCCGGTGACATTTCCTTTTGTCTTAGACGCTTTCTCAATGCGCTCCATAGCGCTTAAAACAATCTGTCTGATAGGGACATAGTTTCCGGTATCCCTGCGCTGTACGATGTGAAAGATGCTTTTCTCCGCATCCTCCAGAATCGTCTCCAAACTATCTTTGCCCACATAGCATAGTCCCGCAATCTCCTCGCTGGCTTTTATCAACCTGCGCAGTACCGCCTTTTCCGCGACGATCTCCGCATAGTCCCTGATGTGAGCCGCTGTAGGCACCGCCAGCATGAGATCCCTGACAAATTCCAGACTGCTTACCTCCGGCGGCGCTTCCTTCTCTTTCAGCTTATTTTGCAGCGTCACCACATCCACAGATTTCCCTGCGTCATTTAACTCTGCAATGGCAAGAAAAACCAGCGCATACTGCCTGTTGTAAAAATCTTCCTCACTCAACATATCGGCAGCCACAGTAATGGCATCCCGGGAGATCATCATGCACCCGATCACCGACTGTTCTGCCTCAATACTATGGGGCAATACTCTCTTTAAGAGCGCTTCCTCTGCTGCCATTATGCTTCCTCAACTTTTACCCTTAGTTTCCCTGTCACCTGCGGATGCAGTCTGATTCCCACCTCGTGGAACCCAAAACTTCTGATAGGCTCCTGCAGCTGTATCTTCTTTTTGTCGATTTCCAGATCACACTGCTTCTTTGCGGCTTCCGCTATCTCTTTGGCCGATATGGAACCGAATACCCTGCCGCCTTCTCCGCCTTTTATTTTTACCGTCACAATCTGGGCCGCAATTTTTTCCGCAAGCTCTCCCGCTTCATCCAAAAGCTTCTGAGCATCTTTTTCCTCTTTCCTTTTCTGCAGCTTCAGATCGTTCAAATTTTTATTATTGGCCTCTATGCCCAGTTTTTGCGGCAAAATATAATTCCTCGCATAACCGTCGTTTACTTCTATGATCTCGCCCTTTTTTCCGAGTTTTTTTACATCTTCTATCAAAATGATCTTCATGAGATCGCACCCTCCTGTATCATAGTATCTAACGTATTCTTTACAATGGAAATCGCCTCCATCAAAGATACATCTTCCATTTGGCAGCCTGCGATATTCATATGGCCTCCGCCGCCCAACCGCTCCATAATGATCTGCACATTCACTTCATCAATAGACCTTGCGCTGACATAGACCTGATTTTGATAATCTGTCAGCACAAAACTTGCTTTCACCCCTTTGATATTAAGCAGCTCATTTGCGGCCTGCGCGCCCACCACGGTAGGACTATGCAGCTCCTCACTGGTACAGATGGAAATAGCGTAAGCGTTCCGGTAAATCTCAGCCTGACTGACCGTATCGGCTCTCGCCTTATACTCGTTGGCATCCTCCCTGAACAACTTTCTGACTCTCGTCACATCCGCGCCGTTTCTGCGCAGGAATGCCGCTGCCTCGAAGGTACGCACGCCGGTCTTTGTCATAAAGTTATCCGTATCTATCATAATGCCGGAATACATGCAGTCCGCCTCATCCGGTTTGATCCTGATATTGTCTCCAATATACTGCAAAATCTCTGACACCATCTCACAGGCCGAGGAAGCATACGCCTCCACATAGGACAGCGTCGCATTCTCTATCGTCTCAGCGCCGCGCCTGTGATGGTCTAATACGACGATAGATTTGCAGGACTTTAACAGCTCCGGACACTCCGTAATGCTCGGCTTGTCCACATCCACCACCACAAGCACAGAATTGCTGCCTGCCAGTTCCAGTGCTGTTGCAGTGTTTATGATCATGTCCTCCTCGTATTCCGGATTATCTTTGAAAAGCTGTACAAACGGATGAATGGAAGTAGTTACATCGTTGATAACGATGTGCGCTTTCTTTTCCAACGTCACAGCTATTCTGTAAATGCCCACCGCGGAACCGAAACTGTCTATGTCCGCCATGCGGTGTCCCATAATGATCACCCTGTCTTTTCCGGTGATAATCTCCCGCAATGCCTGCGCCTTCACCCTCGCTTTCACACGGGTATTCTTCTCCACCTGCTGGCTCTTTCCGCCGTAGTAAGCCACATTCTCCGGTGTCTTGACAACAGCCTGATCTCCGCCTCTCCCGAGTGCCAGATCGATGGCATTTCTCGCAAATTCATAATTTTGAGCGTACGTCAAGCCGTCTAACCCCACACCGATACTTAACGTCACCGCCATCTCATTGCCGATATTGACTGTCTTGACGTCCTCCAACACGTCAAAGCGGTCTTCCTTCAGCCGCTCGACGGCTTTCTTTCTCATAATTACCAAATATTTGTCTTTCTCCAGTTTTTTGGAGATACCGTCCAACGCCGAAATGTATTTATTCACTTTTCTGTCGATCAGCGCAATCAAAAGAGAACGTCTCACCTCTTCCACGCTCTCTAACGCCTCATCGTAATTGTCCAGATAGATCAACCCCACAGCAAGGCTTTGATCATCAATCTCGCGCAGCGCGATTTTTAATGCCGTCTCGTCAAAGAGATAAATGGCTATCAGATATCCGTCGTAGTTTTCCGCCTCCAGAATATCGCTGTTTAACGCCATCTCTTTCAAGGATATCTTGCGGGTTCTCACATGATAATCCCTGTTCTCAAAGTTTACGTCCATCTCAGTGAAAACTTCTTCTCCCCGTCCCGGAAGTTTTTCTTTTGTCATAGACGGAAACAGGGTTGTAATGGACTTCCTGTAACCTTTTTCTTTATGTACCAACTTCTCGAATTCTCTGTTGGTCCATATTACTTTTCCCTGATCATCCAACAACGCATGAGGCAGCTCAAGATCACGCAGAAGTCTGCGCTGTATCTGCCCGTACTGCGTGGCAAAACTGACCAGTTCATTCATAATTACAGGTTTCACACGGAAACATACTATCCCATAACCTATAAAATAAATAGCAACAAATGCCGTCAGCAATAATCCCGCTCTCACATCAAGCGTGAATACTCCTACATCGATCAGCAACATGAGAAATCCCATATACAGCATAAAATAAAACTGGAATTTCAGCTTACCTTTTAACTTTATTTTACTTTTCATCTCCATACTCCTGCATGACATAATTTTTCCGCCATGCTGCTTATTTCTCTCGTACATAATGTCTATCGACATTATGCTATGTCTGCAAGCAGACATATCACCTCTTATGGCTACTGCGCTTCGCTTCGAGCCTGTATAATGTCTATCGACATTATGCTATGTCTGCAAGCAGACATATCACCTCCTATGGCTACTGCGCTTCGCTTCGAGCCTGTATAATGTCTATCGACATTATGCTAT
>ERZ777011.3189-NODE-3189-length-10891-cov-4.101606_pt1 | contig 10891 bp, 10 predicted proteins | sample MGYA00374964_ERZ777011 | MGnify/ENA primary metagenome ERZ777011 (study PRJEB29310, sample SAMD00008975) | mouse gut metagenome | study: EMG produced TPA metagenomics assembly of the Metagenome analysis of fecal microbiota from mouse which was promoted...
AGGACGGCATCCAGCGCCACACCTGTCCTTTCCAGTTCCTTCCAGATTGCGGCAGCATTTTCATCTGCCTTATCTGCAGCCTTTCTGGTTTCCTGCCTTTTCGGCGGGTCTGAAACAGCGGCAGCTTTCCCGGCTTTCAGTTCATACACCTTGTTCCCGTCCCTGTTCACAATGACAAGCCCGATGATTGTCCTGTTCTCTTCATTATAAGAAATATCTGTGACAGTGAATTTATCCTGTGTATAGAATTTGCCGTCCGATTTCTTCTCGATTCTGACTTTCCCGGCGCTAACCCATATAAAAGGAGCAGAGTATAGTTCCCTGCCAATCCCAACGTTGACACATGCTCTTTTGAAAGAATCCGAAGCCTGGCCTTTTTCCTTTTCCGTATAACTCTCCGTACCTACATCCATTTTGGAAATCCACTGTTTTTTTTCCTCCTCCCATACGCTGACACTGCAGTACAAGTTGCTGCCGATAACCTCATGTTTCCTCTGCCAGTTCATAGGGCCGAAGACTTCATCTAAAATTTTCATGTCTGCCCTGGCATCGGCATATAGCAATAAAGAGAGTCCATTCGTACTGATTGTTCCGATTCGGCACTCAATCTCATCTGCACGGAGTAGCCTGATTTTATTTTGTTGCTTGTTCTGTTCCATTCCTTTCTCCTATCCGATGACGCCAGACTGACGCCTGATTCTGTTTTTGTTTTCCCTTCTGACATCAACTTGACACCAAACCCTCGTTTTTTACTGGCACCAAATGGACACCGAATCTTATTTTGTTTTTTCTTCCGGCGTCATATTGATGCCAAATTTCTTGCTTTGCTTCTTCCGGCATCAAATTGACGTCAAATTCCTTGCTTTGCTTCTTCTGCCGATGCCAGAGTGACGCCGGATTCCTGCTTTGTTTTCCCGCCAGCGGATTGGCGCAGACAAATCATCCGCCGGAATTCAGTCCCGCCAGAAAGGATGCCATCCCGTCAGTCATTTTTTCCGCTTCTTCCGGCAGGCCGTTATTCCCAAAGCCTCCTGGAATGCTCGCGCCAATCCGGCTGATGACCTCCTCCGCTATCCTCCTGGATGCCTTGCTGATTTCATGCTCTGTTAATCCTGCAGATACCCTGCACCCTTCGGGCGTTCCATAACAGGCTTCGTATGCCAGCGCAATCCCTTTACGCAGGACTTCATTTTTGTTACGGAACCTCCCATCTGCCAGAAGCTTACACATCTTCCGCATAAGTTCCCTGTCCTCCGGGTTATCCTCATAGAGCCGGAACGTAAATCGCCTTTCTCCTGACTGTGCCATAGAATCACCTCTTTGTTCTGTCCGGTTTCCCTATGCAATCTGGCTGGCTATGTATTCATAGCCGATGGCATTTGCTTTGACATCCGTGATATAGGAGATATTGCTTCCCGCCCTGCCGTACTTCTTCATCACCGCAGCGCCGCCTCCCACATAGACCATATCCGTAAACTGTGTATCGTGGCCGTTCTCTTTCAGCAGCCCCTCCACCCTGGCCGCAAACCGCTCCAGGGCTGTATCCATCAGCTTCTGATGCGGCTTCGGGATGTTTTCCGCGTCCCCCTGGATGTAGGAGATAATCCTGCTCTCGGAAATCTCCTTTTTCAGGAGTTCGCTGCTTTCGCTCCGGATGTCCTGGAGGACGGATACCAGCGATTCTGAAAAGGTCTCACAGCGGCTCTCCACAGGCACGCCGTCCCTTACCTCCATGATGTCAATGGTCCAGGAGCCTATATCCACAATCAGGCACTCCTTCATGGAGGGAAGCCGACTCGCCACAGCCGCATAGCACTGGGGAAACACTACCACCTTGTCAATGCAGAATTTATAGGCCGCATCCTCATACTTGAAGCTGACAGGCTGGCCGTCCCTCTTTAAATACCGGACGAACCCATCCCTTTCCGTGGAAAACTGCTTTAACGGCATCCCCGCCGCCAGTTCGATGCGGGAGCCTTGGGAGATCTCCCTGGTCTTCATCTCTTTCGCAAGCATTGCGAGAGTGAGAATATAATAGTCGTCATCTGCCAGCTTGCTGTCCTTGACCGTCATCCGTTCTTCCCCCACCTTATAGTAAGTCCTTCCGTAATGCAGGGTATTTGCCGTAAATGTTGGTTTTGCTCCCAGCCGTTTTACCCCGTTTGGCATGATATGGCCTGCCGTCTTCATCAGATGGTTGCCATGGTCCAGGCCGATGATATATCTGCCGCCGCTTTTCATTGTCTTCACCTCTTTCTGTCTATGGTACTCCCGGAGTCTCCAGGCTTGTTTATGCAGCCTTTATGGGTCTGATTTTGCAGTTCTGCACTGTTTGTATAAATATAAATCAGGTGCCGCTGTTTTCGGGCAAAAGACTCCGATGCTTATTCTGGTTTCGGGAACCCGGCGTAAAGTCTGCCCTGACACCAAGTTCCCGGATATCCTTTGTTATGGAAGCCCTGCGCCTATGCAACGGACAGCCTTCTGTAGCTGCTCTGTTTCAGATAGTCCCTGTATATCTCTGGCTTCTCGCTCTGCAGCTTACTGGCATCCACCGTACTCCTGCTGATCTGCTTCCAGGTCACTTTCCTGCTGCCGACGGTTCCGGCCTCCGCCTCCCCCAGATAGCTTTTCAGCTGGTTGGCGGCTGCGTCCTTTGCCGTTTCCAGTTCCTTTAACTGTCTGGACAGTCTCTCATACTCTTCGCAGACCGGCAGCGCCGCCTCCGGAAGCGCGACCGTCATTCCGTTGGATTCACGGAACCTCCTGTCAAAGTATTCCGTCGTCGCCCTGGAGCCGTCCGGGACAGGCTCCACGCCGCCCTGTACATGGTACTCCCAGAAATATTTCTCCATGGCGGTAATCTTCCCGATCATTTCCCCGTCACGCTCCACCACATGATGCACAAAATGGTTGCCGCCCACCAACGCGGCAATGTATGTCCTCTGTGCGCCCGTGACCGCCATGTAATGCTGCACCTGGAGGATGTACCCTGCCGGGACTTCTTCCTCCCATAATTCGGCCTTGTACTGGGAAGCCGTCTTGGCCTCAAAGATTGCCATCTGGCCGCCCTCATTGATTACCCCGTCCAAATCCGCGAACATGAACGGATATTCTTCGCTCTGCAGCAGCATGTGCTTCTGCCTTACCTTTATCCCGGTCCGGCGGGTAAACTCCTTCCTGACCACCGGCTCCAGCAGCGTGCCGAAATGGGCATACTCGCTTTCCGTTTCCTCTGGCTCCGTCTGTCCTGTCTTTTCCAGCCAGAGCTGGTGGGCTGACCGGAAAGGGTTGATGCCCGCTATTATGGAGACATCAGAACCGCCGATTCCCCGGGTACGGTATTTCAGCCATTCTTCCCTTGGTAAATCCGCTGTTTTTACGACTACTCTGTACATATGCACCTCCAAAAATAAGGTTCTTTCTGTACCCTGGGTTCATATTTCCCCTGAATCTGCCGCAAACCGCTAAATGGTCTGGCCGGGCAGAGTGAAGAGAATGGAATTGCCCAAATATCAGAAAGAACCAAAAATATAGGGACAGCCTTTTCCGGCCGTCCCTTATCAATAATAATCCTCTTTCTCTCCGCACCATTTTGATGCCAACGGCACGCCGCGGCACCGGTATGCCGGTGTCTTTTTGACGCCGGTTCAGGCCGCCATCACCATCTGGTACGCCCTGTCAAGCAGCGGGTTGCCGTCCACCGTTCTGGCGAACAGGCTCTCCTTATAATTGGTGCGCTCCCGGAGCGGCTTCGCATGGGTAGCGAAGTCGGAGACCGCATTGATGAAGCGGTAGCCGTTCTTCCCTACGTCTGCCAGGTCAGGGGCATCGTAATACCTTGCCCTCATGTCTTCCTGCATCCTGCGGATGTTGCGCCTCTGCTGGGGGCTTGCGCCGTCCACATCGGGAATCAGGGCGCTGATGAATTCCGTCACCTTGCCGTCCGACAGCTTAATCTGCCCCAGCTTACCAAAGGTCTTCCCCAGCTCCGACATATATTGTCCGGCATACAGGATCGTGTCCCGCGCCTCGGCCAGCTTGCCGCTGATGTCACCGGTGTGGTTGAAGCTCCAGCTACGCTTCGCCGTGGAGAGCGCCAGGTTCAGGGTGTTCTGGCACACCACCCGCACGGGGGTCATGGCCGCCTTGATGGCGCCGCTGCCGTCATGGGCGTTCATGAACACCAGGTAAGGCGATATCTCCTCGCCATTGATGATGTACTGGTGGGGAAGCCGGGCCAGCACCCAGGTACGCCTGCCGCCCTGGAGGCTTCCGGCAGCCTCGTAGCGGACACCCTCGCCCAGCAGCGCATCCGTGAAAGAAAAGGCTTCCGTATTCTGCACCACCCGGTACCTGTCCGTCACGATTCCGAGGACGCTCCCATCGGTATCGCGCACGTTCGCCTTGAATCCCGGAATGATGCCATCTCCGTCCTCCGTCATAATGTCCTTCTGGATTACGTTCCAGTCCAGCCCCGCAAGGCGCAGCGCCGCGGCTGAATCCGGGGCCTCCGCTACCATGGTGCCGAGGCCGTGCCAGGGCTTCTCCCTGACGTAGAACATGGATTCCACATTTGCTGCCATGGCTTATTTCCCCCTTTCCAGTTTTCCTGCCAGCCAGATGATGAATTTTGCCGCCGCTGCTCCTGCCACCGTTCCTGTGGCTTTTAAGATTTTGAATACTGTACCCATTGTAAGTACCTCCTTTGTGGTTCCGATATGGGTTTGAGATATCGGATGATTGGTTGATAGCTACAGGGGAATAATATATCATTCTATTTTAGGGACTTCGCGCATACCGTATATCACATACATCACGCCAAAAAGGGATTACCATTATCAGTAATCCCCACATAACCTATAATACAGTTAATCTTACCCGCTATTAACAAAACAAAAATGATAAATCAATAGTAAAAACTATCATTCATTGCAACTCAGCTCAATTCCTAAACTGTTTTTACTGCTTCCTCAATCCCATATCCTCTGGCACTCGTACCAGCACCCGCGTCAACCTGAGATTTGTAGCTGATTCCTACAATAGCTACCACAATAGCAGCAATTACAAAAACAACCATTATCGCCTTTTTGCCGGAAGGATTCTCCGTTTTCCCGGAAACCCCCACACCAACTAATAATAAAATAATTGCTGCGACCCACCAAAAATACAATGTCAACGCAGTAAGTATTCCGCCTATAAATGCAGACAGAAGCAACTCCTTCATCAGTCCCTGAGAAAGGCTAAAATAATATACTGTAAAAATTTTATGATAGGCAATCCATGTTCCTATCGAAAATATAATCCATAAAATCACTATCACCGTTCCACTCATACTTTTTCTCCTTTGCTTATGTGTTTGATATGTGCTTGTATGAATATGGCTGAAATCTGTTTCATTTTCTAGCCGCCTCCCTTGCAAGCTTCAGCGCCTGTAGAAGCATCTGGACAAACTGCTCCTCTCTTCCGCAAAAGTAAGTGGGATAATTTTTGTACAGCAGCTCTCCGCTCCTTGTCTCAAACACTACTTTTGTGAACAATAACCCCCTTGCCTTTATATCCACAATGTCTCCAATGGGAATGCTCTCGCCCATTATTTTGTCCTTATGGAAATAAAACTTTTTATTTGTAACAGCTACGGCTCCCTGGAATGGATTGTCAAAATACAGACTTGCCAACAGGATCGTTTCTCCCACAAAGGTGTTCTGAAACACCCGATATATCTCGTCCTTCTCCTTTGAAAAACTATCGCTTCCATACACACAGATGTCCATATCCTTTGTGCATCTGTTCAGGCCCTGCTGCGAAATCCACTGCCGCAGGGGCTCTGTCAGCTCCGCTGGAATGTCTACATCCGCCTCCTCCCCGCTTCCTGCACTGGAACCTGTGAGAAGCCTCACAAGGGACAAAATATCCTCCCAGGCCTTGTTCATATACCGGGTTATGCCCAGGCTGTCTACCTCGCCAAAAAGCTTATATACTTTCACACTGCCGTCCGTCGAATATACAGAATATGCAGAAAGGGACATTTTCACCCCTGCAAGCTTCGCCAGCGGCAGGGAAAATTCTTCCTTGCCGTGCTCCATGATATATATTTTTTTATTGGTCAGCACAACACCCGATTTTACGGCTGTTTTCATTTCCCACTTGCTGATAACCAGCCCCATTTTCTCGTCCTGGGCAAAACCCAGACAAATCCTGAGATGCTCGTCTATCATCTGCCCAAAAGGCTTCTCACCCCTTTTCTCATAGTACTCCCTCTCAGACTCTGAAAGCTTACTGTTACATCCAACATACTTAATATGATATTCCTTAAACACATTATCACTATAGCACTTTTGGAGCGTATACTGGCTCACCTGATCCGCAAATTCCTCCGCATCTCCCTGTAGCAGCTTCCTCCTGGCAATAAACAGTTTTTCTGCATCATTTTTTATTTCTTCTCTCTCCAGAGGAAGTTCCTTCAAGCGAAGATACAACTCTTCTTCTGGCAAATCCTTCTCTACTGTCAACGCATAAATTTTCTCTATATCCTTTTTTACTAGATTGGCAGTTTCTACATCATCAAAGAACTTGCCTGCAACATACTTACGCCCCTTGCTCTTTGCCTCCAGCATGTTTTCCAGCTTTTCTAGCTGCTCATGAAACCCGGGGCTGTAAGGAACTCCATAGTGCGCAAAGACCGCCTGCATTTCTTCCTTAAGCTTTGCCAGCTCTTCCACTGTCATGGGCTCTTGGACATCCTTGTACAGAGCCATCTTCAAATCGCTTTGTTCTATGGACTTCTTCAGGAATTCCTTTTTTATGGCATAAATATTTCTGCCAAAATACTCTCCCATCTCTTGGATAGCATCATCTCCATCTCCAAAGGTTCCTATAGCGAAGCGGTAGGCGTCTTCATTGTAATACCAGAGACTCACGGCTTCTGTCACTGCCTTTCTGGCAGCTTCTCCCTGAATCCGTCCTGCCATGCAGTTGTCTGTGATAGCCTTTGAAGTCTGGCGATCCTTTTCCGTAATGTATGTATAATCCTTTCCAGTTTCCCTGGCGAGGATTCTCAAATAACAGGAATACAGGTTATAAACCGCTGTCCCCAGTGCCTCGCTTAATCCTGCTACAGATGCAGGATTCTTGTATACCTGTCTTCTTTTTTCGGCAAGCTGCATATCCGTTATTGCATTACCGAAGGTATTTACTAAGGAATGGGCTGTTCCAGTTACCATATTTAGTGCTCCAGCGGATATACTTCCCTTGATTGCACCGGACACTCCAAAACCGCCGCCTACAAATTTGTTGCGACTGTTCTTTCTCTGTTCCCGATATGCTTTCATTTGCTCTGCATTACAAAGCTGCTCCGCACAGCCATCTAAGAATGCACCGGAAGCCTCATACCAAATCCGAAAAGTATTGTTATCAAGATATTCCTCGACAAACCGTTCCAGATTATAGGTATAGATTCCCTCTTCAATAACCCGGTTGACTACATATTCAACCGCCTCTACAAGAAGCTTGCCTCCTTTATTTTCAAGTCCCTTTAGGACAGCATCGAGAGAGCCCACGTCCTTATACCACTTCTCAAACGCCTCCGATTTTTCCTGGGACAAATCACTGAAATCAGAGAGAATCCTATTGTACTCCTGTGCAGCTTCCGAAACTTGAATCGTCTCCCCTAAAAAACGAAAACTTACACTTCTTTGCTCCATTAGTCCATTTTTTTCTTCCTGAAAATCAAAATGTTCCATCTCATCCTCTCCTTGTAAGGTCACATCTTTTTATTATTGCATTTCTTTCTTTTAACTTGCAGTATTATAACCCCAATTATTGCAATACCTATGAATGACTTACCCCCCATAAGATACTGTACCATCCGAATTATGGAGGACTCCTTTTCCCTATCTGCGTCCCGCACTTCTGACAGAACATATCTCCGTCTCCTCCTTTTTCTCTGATCCCTTTCTGCTATAAACTCTATCTATAATTTACACTATCACCAATTATAATTGGAAATACCCCTTTCTATCAACATATTTACCTCTTTTAGATGTTTCATGTATTAAGTTATCCTACATAAAATAAAATTTAAGAGGTGATTATATGGACTACAAGAGGTTAGGGGAGCGGATACGGGAAGAGCGCAGAAAATTAAATCTTACACAGGCTGAACTTGCGGAAGCAATCGATATATCGGATACTTACATGGGTGCCATTGAACGCGGTGAACGCAGCCTTACGTTGGATACGCTGGTGAGGCTTGTGAACAGGCTCGGAGTCACTGTCGATTACATGCTGGCTGATTCTGTATCAGACAATGACCCCAATATCCTGGCTCAATTCAGGCAGATTACAGACAACCAGCCGTTAGAACGAAAACAGCTGGCCATTAAAGTGCTGCGCACTATCTTTTCACATTTTGATGAGGAGGACAGGAGAGCGTCATTCTAATTTTATCTCTCCGTTCCGCAGATTCCTGACAACCTCCACATCATCAAGCAGCCGTTTTACTGCCAGGCTGATAAGTAAATTGGCAGATATATTATACTCTGCTGAAAGCGTATGAATCCTGTCGTACAACATAGCATTGTCAAGTTGAATTGTTATCGTTTCCATTTTGTTCCTGTCCTTTCTTTTTTCTGCGATTTCTACGAGCCAGCACCTACATTTTGGATGTTGTTCCCTACAATCGGCCACCATTCCTCTCAGGGATTGCAAAATTCTTTCTGCCAGGCAATTTCTTATTCCAGGCCCAAATAACCCATGCCTTTCCGGCAGGGTCGGGGTCAACCATTTAAATCCAGCGAAAGCCGCATAGACCCAACAATTCCATAAGAACACTTGAAAGGAAGGAATCGCTTATGTTGGAAAATTACCCGGACATATTGACAAGAAAACAAACCCAGGAATTGCTACACATGGGAAAGAATCGTATTCTGGATTATATTCACACCGGACGGCTGCGTGCCTTAGTGCATGAAGGCAGATACCTGATTCTGAAAGATGATATCTTAGATTTTATCAGAACGCTTCCTTATGCATAACATCCTGAATCCAACGGCCACATTGGCTTCCAAAACACGGTGGCGATGTGCGCACCACAAAAAGAACTCCGGCGTCTATTATCGTCGGAGTTCATCAATACTTCTCTTTCCAAAAATCTTCCTATCCCTGCAAAACCATGCATCATTTGGCACAAAGGATTTCGCCGGGAACTATTATAGGTCACGCGTTTGCAAATAAATCGTTTTCTACCGCCTCATATTCTTCCTCTGTATATCCATAAGACAATATCTGTTCTTTGGTTGCATTTGCATGAATCATTCTTTTAATAGCACGCTTTCGTTCTTCCTCAACGATATTCTGCGATAAATTACACATGGTCTGTAGCCTCCCTTCCAATTCTTTCGTCATTATCATTCCATATTCTGTAGATAAAATCTTTTTCTTTTTTACAATGTCCGTCCCAGAAAGAAGCTCCTCCAGCAATGCAATTAAGTTATTCTGGGATTTTGCCGGGTTTTCACTTTTCCGCACATTGACAATGATTCCCTTTATTAAGTCTGTGCCGCTGGGATATACCTTATTCCCAAATAGGGTTTTCCTGCTTAAACTGATTTCTTCAATGGAATCTTCATCATTCTCTGCATCCATGCATATCCAGATTGACCGGACGGGACAGAGGCTGTCATAATCGCTGTGGAAGAACTCCGCCTGTTTTTGCGCTGAAATCATCCTTGCCAGATAAAAGATAATCCTGTTTTCCAAATGATATCCCAGCTTTGTTGAATTCGAGGAACGCTGTGCTTCCACATTTATAAGTATTTTTAGTTCATATTTTCTTACATATGCAGTAAATCGGATATCAAAGAAGATTTTGCCTTCCCCTGGAACATTATCCTCCGTATTTGTGAGGCTGGCACGTCCTAAATTGGAAAGCCCCGGATCCAAAGGTCTGGTTCCGACTTCTATGTCTGTTCCGATGCTGGAGATAATATCCTTTACCTCCATGTCCCGGAACTCCTGAAGGGTATATTTGAGAATCCGTGCTAACACCTGTTTGTCCGCAAGCAGGTATTTTATATTGGTGTCATATGCGGCCTCCGAAGAGCCGATGGCCGTGATTGCCTGTGATAAATGTGTTTCTGCCATTGCCTTGTCCTTTCGCTGCAGTCCTGTACCTCTTCATAACCTTTTGAATCCGACAATCGGTAATCACTAAATTATGCTTGCCTGTAATTGGCCGTAGCACTGGTTCGACCAATGGGATATTGTCTGCCTCTCCCATTCTTTTATCTGCTTATCCATTATCTCTGCGTTATACTCCTTATCTGCTTAACATCATTATAAGCCTATTTTTTTCAAATTACAACGGAAAGAAAATATAAATGGGGCATCTTTTCATCCATTGCATAGCGCTTTTTCTCCATCATATTGAGTCTTTCTCTGAAAAACGTGTAGTAATGCGTGTAGTAGGACTCGTTTCCGGCTCACGAATGCAGTGTTTACAATGGTTTCAGATACTTCTAATAATATTGCCGTGGCAAACAAATAATATTTTTATCATACTTCCCATATCTCCTTATATCTCGGTATAACCTCGCTTTTTCCCATGTTTTCAAGGTTTTCTCCATGATCCCCGAAAACACTCTACGTCCTATATCATAGCATATCTTCCAATATCTTGTCCCCAAAATGAGTAAAAAAGGTAAAATGCCCTCTTTTCTACTCCTTCCAGAGGTAAAACCACCGCCAGCCCCCTATACCTCTTTTCTAAGCTTTTCCCCAACTCCCTCACTTCCTTTTCCACGTCATTGAATTTATAATGTGCATAATAATATGCTTCTAAGGAAGCGCTGATGAAATCATCGCTTCCTTAAGAGCCTCCGGCGGATGCGCA
>ERZ777011.3194-NODE-3194-length-10881-cov-5.818123_pt1 | contig 10881 bp, 8 predicted proteins | sample MGYA00374964_ERZ777011 | MGnify/ENA primary metagenome ERZ777011 (study PRJEB29310, sample SAMD00008975) | mouse gut metagenome | study: EMG produced TPA metagenomics assembly of the Metagenome analysis of fecal microbiota from mouse which was promoted...
TAGCGAACTTGCCATCAGCCCAAATATACTTGGGCATCTCCTCGCACTCCACGCCAGAGATGGCGGCCAGCGATGGAGCATTGCGGAGGGCTTGCAGATAGAGTTGAATGACTAACTGCTCCTCTGTGTTATAGGCGGCAGGAATACACTGTGTAGTCTTAGAGACCTCCAGAGGAACCAAGGATGTTAGATATTGGTCGGTCAAATCGAAATAGACTGCCTTGCAGTCGGTGAAGCTATTGTAGCCGATGTTCCTGAAAAGAGGCAAGGCATGCCTCTCAATGAAGTGGGTTAGGGTATCCAGCTCCCACTCGAACAGGTAATCAGCGCCGCTTCTGTAGGCGGTCATGACGGCCTGGCATCTGTTCTTGAGGCACTCGATACAGGCATTAGTCTTGCCAACACTCTCCAGCGCAACCTTCCTGTTAGCCAGACCATCCTGGCGAACAGTCTCCAGCATCACTGGGGAAAAGAACTTCTGCCAGGAGACACAGTACTTATGGATTTGCTCAACACCGGACACGAGGGCACTCCTTAGTTTTGTTTCCTTGGCGTGAAACACAGCGGCACAACAATAGTATAAATAGGATTGCAGGAACATTGTAGAGTTTCTCCTCTCTCGTATAGAAGGTGCTGTGGTTGCTATTTATCGGATGGCCTGCTCTGAACCCAGGAGATACAACAGAAGATGATACCGAACAAGAACACGCTGAAGAAGGGAGTTGCGGAGGTACTGGTCATGTAGAGGAACAAGGCGAGCATACCTCCCACGGCTTCGGATTCCGCGTGGCTAAACCCAAAGAAGTAGCCGCACTTGGGGCACCTACCACGCAGAAAGATACAGGAGAACACGGGGATTAGCTCCCATATACGGAGACGCTTTCCGCAGCCTTCGCAGAAGCTGTGGCCATGCACCCAGTCTAATCCTCGCCTTCTACGGTAGGAGATGCAGTTACCACAGCTGATGAAGCACCCGCCTAACATGAAGGCAATAGCATACATAAATATTTCTTGCATAGCTCTCTTAGTCACCACCCTAACTCGTAGAACAACCTGCTGATGGGAAGCTGTACGAAGAACATGATAAGGACTGTTGCAGAGTAGGGAGGAAAGAGAGGCACCATCTTTTTAGGCTTCCACCCCCTACCTTGAGCGTCCCGATAGACTGCTAAATAGATGATGATACAAATCAGAAAGACGCAGGAGGAAACCAGCATGACACCCGCCCCACTGTGGAAGCAGAAGGATGCAGAAACCCAGTGTGCGAATAGGACGAAGTCCGCTTGGCCGATTATGGGAATCTCCTTCTGCCTGAAGGCCAGCCAGGCCATGACGAGGATGATAGCGGCCACAATAGGGTTAACGAACAACAAGGCGTGTGCAAAGGTTAAGAGCATTATGCAGACCAGCAAGGGTGTACCAATCTCATGTGTCTTGTAGTCCTGCACTCCGGCAGCAATCCATAGAGGGAGCGGAATGCCGATAACGACCACGTAGGAGACTAACAACGCTGTGTAGCCATCCAGAATATCGTACTGCATAAACAATGCAGTCGTTAAGAAATCCAACATAGAGGTTTCCTCTCTTTCTACATGGGGAACTTATTTAGATATAGAAGAAGGGTGCCAACTGAGGCACCCTTCTTAAACGTATAATAGATGTTGGGGCGGAAGACCTGGCGTCCAAACACCAGTCTCACGGAGTGCCCAAACATTTCATAGGGACGGTTGTGGCCCAGAGAGTGGTGGGGATTCCACTTTCTGGGCCATCAGGAGACAAACTACACATGGACGAACAACACCGTGGAGACGCACAGCGTTGTAGGGCTCACCGTGTTATAGAGTCCATGGGTATGTTGTACAAAGTGCGATTCGCTGTCGCCCTTAATTGTAGCGCAGAAAGCGAACATCATCGTCCCCAAACCCGCCTGATGTGTAGTCTGCACCAGACCCTTTATAGGAAAGTTTGCCATCCTCCCCGGGAGATACGATGGTTATCAGGGGATAGGAGGTGTCCTCGTGGTCAACTTCGAACCAGATGTAGAAGTTGTTTCCCCAGTAGTCACAGGGATAATCTATCTTGACCTTATAGCCCCACTCACATAACTCGGGGCTGTAGGCGTCGAAATGATATTCGACGAAGGTCTCATTACACTCCAACAAGAACTCGCGAAGTGCATTCAGGTTCTGCTCATCCACCGGATAGAAGGTGGGGGTATTCATGGCGGCATAGATGTTCTCAAAGTCGTTCAAGACCATCCTGAAGAACCATTGCTTCTCCTGCTGGACAAGTTGCTCCTCGGTCATCGGCTTATAGTAGGGATTGATATCCTCTGTATTCCCACTCGCCGAGTCGCCCCCATCGCTGGATTCGGGGTCGGGGTCTGGCGTGGAGTTAGCTGGGAGATTGGTTAGGCTGCCAGGCTCAGTGGACTGGACATCCGGGGTACCACTACCTTCGGGCTGCGGGTGGCCTTTGTTGCACCCACAGAGTAGCAGGAACAGAGACAGCATTAGGGTAGCCAGCACTAATAGAACTCGCAGGCTCCTAGGATTCTTGTGATTCATAATATGCACCTTCTTTATCTAATGGTGACCCTCAGAGAACAAGGCTTCCCAGTTCTGCTTGATTACATTAGCTGTGGCCTCCTGCTTGACTTTGCGGTTGTTAGAGAGGACGTGAAGCATCGCCCAGTCCTCGGGAGTATCCGTGCTGTGAGGCTCCACGATGTCAAAGGGAATCAACTGAATATCGGGATTGCGATTCTTCACCCAGAAGTCGGCGGCCTCTTTATCCCAGTCAGTGTAGAGACCCCATGACTTGTTAGGCACCTCAAGACAAGACGTAGGATAAAAGGTGAAGATGTATCCCTCACCTGACAGGTAGAGACAAGATGGCTCAATCCTATCCGGCCTATCCCACCCGTATTTCTCCATGGTCTTGTAGGCACTGCAGGTCAGCTGAGTTTCCAGCATATGGAGATTAGGCCACTGGATGTGGTCCTTGAGCTGCATCACAGATAGGGGGTCAAGACATGCGCTCACACAGTCCAGGATATCTTTGGGAGTGTTAGGCAATACAAGGAGGTTAGCATATGTAGCCTCTGCCACTTGGAAGACAGAGGGTGCCACGCGGCACAATAAATCGAACTTCTCTTCGCACTCTGCGAAGTCACTGTAGTCCTCCATAAGTGCGACTAAGGCCCGTAACTTGTAGTACAGGTGGGACTGTAGAAACATTTTCTATCACCTTCCAGAATGGTGTATACTATTTCTAAACCTCGAAAGTAAAGAAGATTTGTACGGACCTCGCAAGACTGACTTAGACTTGTTATTGTTGTTTCGCTGTGGCTCTGGTGGTCTGAACCAGGCGCGATTGTTGAGACCTAAAAGTCGGGACAGTAGATTATCTCCTTGCATAACTTTTGACTCCTCCGTTAGCAGTTATACTACATTCTTAGGGTGAAGACAGGGTTGCGTTTAGTCTCCTCTTTCTGGGACATTTGTGCACCCCAGAAATCGGCAATCTTCTCACTCATGAACAGAGCTAACGGTTCAATATCTTCTTGCACATCGAAAACCTCAAGGCACTTACGGTAGCGTGCAGCCTCCCCGCTTGGGATTAGAACGGGTGGATAGTTCTGTGTTCTTAGCCAATAGTTCATGACCATGCGACTGATGACACCGTTCATCACAGCGAAGGGCTTTAGGAACATGACCCTTGCGTGAAGGTAGGTGGCTGCCACTAAGGTATCATTCAGGTCCGCGATACGAGGCATACTCTCGATTAGCTCATGGAGAGCATCCTCGGTTTCCTCTGGGCTGGCACCAACATCTATTAGGCCATTGACACTATCGGCCTGCTTGAACTCGCCCGGCCTATCCTCTTGATAGACGTACATCTGCGTGTCATAGAGGCCACAAGACAAGGCGTGCTGAAGTCCACAGATTAGGTCTACGGACAACACTTCCTTACCCTTGAGACAAGCCTCTGCCATAGCCGAGGCAATACGATAATTGCTCACCGCCAAGACAGGCTGAATAGGACCAGTGTAGTTGACCATCCTTCCAGAGTCCCACATAGCAGTAGCTGTGTTTAGGGCCAGCTCAGGGTATTCGATTTTAATGGTGTGGTAGGCTTGCGAACGGTGGTAGTGCGCCAGGCGTCCTTCTATTTCCTGTGGCGCGCTACGTGCCCAGTTGCCCCAGATACGTAGGCATCTTTCGTACTCGTTCATGCAGGGTGCACACCACCTTTACTGTTTGTTATTGGTCATTAGGCATGATAGGATTCCAGGTCTTGACCGTCTGCTCCATGAGGAAATTGACGAGTGGGTTTAAGTTCTCGAAATCCACATAGGCCTGGAGAGCATCGAAGTATTTCTGCTTGTCCTCGTTGTATACGGTGATAGGTGGGTGGTTGTGAGTGACCAACCAGTAGTTGAGGAGCAGTCGGCCCACCCTCCCATTACCGTCTGCGAAGGGATGTATGCACTCAAACTTCGCGTGCAGATAGGCACCCGCAAGGAGGGGATGAACCTCATCCGAGCCAGCCATCTCTTCTAATAGGAGTGCGAGTTCCTCCTCGACATCCTCGGGGTCCACGCCGACCTCGTCCTTGCCGACTATAAAGTCATGCTTCTTGAAGGAGCCCGGACGTTCCTCCAAGTCGATGTAGCGGCGCCGGTCATAGCACCCTGCCATCATGGTAGCGTGGACCTCCCTGACGAAGTCGACTGTCATGGGAGCCTGCTCGCCGAATCGCTTGCAGAGCAACTGGTGACACATGGCGGCATTAGCCAGCTCGGTAAGGACGAGAAGGGAGCCAGTGTAGTAGTGGACAGTGCCGAATAGAAAGACTTCTCGGGAAGTCTTCTCGTCTACCTCCTCGCTCTCGATATTGTTGGACTCTGTATAGCAGGCTATATAGGCGTCATTCATCCGGTGGGAGAGGTCCCGACCCGTCCTGACATTCCAGGATTGCCATTGTAGTAGGATGCGCTGGTAAGTGTCCATGGGTGTCCCTCCTTGATGTCATTGGTATAGAAATGTACACAATTCAATTTCATATTTTAGACTGCGAAGCTGTATCCAGACAAAATAGAGTTGCCTAAAGAAAATATAGGGATGAGAAAGCCCCTGTGTCTCTTGGGAGACACAGGGGCTTTCTCATTGTTACCGTTGCAGATATTCCATAGGAGGCACTATGGCACACAGGGATAATGCAAGGTAGCTGGCGGGATGAATTACATCAGTCATCTTTCTGAGTATCTTTAATGTTAATCTGTGGGAGCTGGCGTAGAGCTTTAAGTGTCGGACAAAGCGTTTTATCAGAGTCTAAGGTTTGCCCTCGGTGTGGACAAATACCAATTACACTTCGTCGACAAGACGAGCACAAGGCTTGCTCTACATCCCACAATTTTACATAGATATCCTCCATAGAATCACTCCGATGTTAAACACATTAGCAGTAGCTGTGTGTTAGTGACCGCCGCTTTATCTGCCAGCTTGTCGTGGGTGGTCTCACGAGTTTTACGCCTTACGAGGGGAACAGGCATACCAGGCGGCAGTAGGGGCTCAACCCTATCCCATAGACTTTGCTCTGGAAATGGGCTGTTATCCTCCACGCCAGACATATCCTCTTCGGTGGTCAGGGCGAGGATGGATTCAATGGCCCGTTCCTGCATCGTCCGCCGCATAGCGGAATGTGCCTCGCTGTAGGTCTCCTGGAGACAAATCCAAAGCAGATAATTAGGGATGTTTAGGCGCTCGAAGAACACCAAGGGAGACACATAGGTAGTAGACGAGTTGCCTGTGGCCCTGTTAGAAATCCACTCCGCCCATACGCGGTCACACTCGTTGAGGCAACCCCAGGCGTGCTCGGGATACATAGAGACATAGTCCGGCTCCTCGGCGGTCACAATGGTAGTCTCGTGGGTGACTGCGATTCTGCTCTGGGATAGCAGATGCCAGTTATAGTCCGCGAGCTTTCTAAGGTAGGTGTCCAGCTCATCGGATGCCATCATTAACTTGCCCTGCAATAGCGGGTCGCCTGTGGCCATAGAGAGGACTTGGATGCGTCCCGCGGCGCTGGCGACACCATTTACATTATAGGTGATAGCGCTGGCATAGGTTCTTATGACGCCTGCGGCGGCACGGATGTCATCGTCGTAGCTGGTGCTGTACTCCAGAGACATCTCTCGCATACTGCCAGCGACAACGTTCACCTTGTCGCACAGCTCCAGTAGTCGGTCAGACACAAGCTTTACTTTGTTTAGGTCGAGTGACTTTTCTCTTAGACATTCCGATAGAGCCTGACCGTACCAATAGATTTCTATTTGTAATACCATAAGGCAACCCTCCTGACTTAGGATTTGGGTATGGCTGTAGACCAATCGAATAGAATGAAGTGGAATGCCCAATAAATTAGAGGGAAAGAGAAGGGCCTGGGAGAACAACTCTCCCAGGCCCAATATAGGACTTACGCGTCTTGTGGAACTTGCACTACTCTGCTGGATTAGTTACCAGCGTAAGACTGGGTGCTACCAGTCAGATAGCCAAACACCGTAGCGTTAGGCACCTGAGTAGTGTTGCTCCGGGTACCGCCGATAATGTAGATATCGGCCGCACGGTTGGAGCTGTGGTGGCTATTAGTGCCCTCGGGCAGACCCTCTGCATTGCCATCAGCAGGCAGAGAACCACCACCGGCACCGCCATTCAGACCAAGGTCAGCGACGGACACGGTCAGGTCGGTAGACAGGCCCAACTTATCCGTAGCCCTCAGAACGATAGTAGCGGTGGGGTCGATACCAGTCAGCACCACAGGAGTGCCATCATACCGGTTCCAGGTGGTACCGCCATCCAGGCTGTACTCAATCTTCTCGATGCCCGCAATAGCGGAGGTCGCGGAGATAGTCAGCTCCTCAGTAACCTGGTTATACACATAGGTGATAACAGGCTTAGACATTTGAACACTGGTGTAGAAGTTCTCGGTACCAACGCGGTTCGGTGTGCCGGTGCAGGACGCATCGTTCCACTCGGAGACCGTGACGGTAATACGAGCATTCTTCATATCACCAGTGATGTCGCTGATGGGGATGAAGGCATGGCCAGCCAGCGGGTCGCCGGTACCCTTCACAGGAGAGATACCGTTAGAGTAGCTGGTGTTGAACGGATTCGGGACGGGTGCGAAGGTGGCCGGATACTTCACGCCATTGAAGGTAACGTAGGCAGTAGCCCACTTGTTACGTGTCACATGAGCATTGAAGTTCACGGGGATGCCAGCCATACCAGCAGGATAAGGGATGAACTCCCCAGTGTTGGTATTGTACGCGCCATCGGGACCAAAGACAAGGTCCTCAAGATTGGCATTGAACGGATAGCCGGCGGTACCCCAATCGAGGCCGTTAGGACCAAGGCCGCTACCGGTAGTAGAGCCATTGCCATTAGGCGCGGCACCACCTGTCCCGTACTCAGGAGGAATAACGGGAACGTTCGGGTTAGGCCCGTCCACATTCTCACCGAGGTCAGTCCACTGGGCGACCTTCTCAGCCTGCACCTGGTTGCCAGCGTTATCGGTCACCGTCACCTGGTAGGAGCCAGGAGTCTTCACATCGAAGATGATGGGGAGCTGGTCAGCGGTGTAGGTCTTATCATCCCACTGGGTGTGGACGCTCTTGATGCCGGAACCGAGGTCCTCGGCTTCAATGCGCATCTTCCACACGTAGTCACGCTCAATGTAGTTCGGGTCGGTCCAGTCCTCAGGCAGGCCCTTATAGAGGTACATGCCCACGACAGGCTTAGTGGCATCGGTGTTATCGAGGATGATGCTCTTCTCAACAACAGTGCCAACACTGTCGCGAATCATGACGGTGTACTCACCGTTGGTCTGCACGACGTGGGTATTCAGGCTGGTCCAGGTTAGACCGCCATCCCAACTGTAGGACTTCTCATCCTCCCCGGCGGCACCGAAGCTGGCATCCACCACCAGGGTGAACGGAGCACGATACCACTCATTGGAGCTGGCAGAACCAGTGATGGTTTTGCCATCCTCGGAGATAGCGTAGAAGTTATTGATGGTGGGATTGTTGGTGCTGATGTTGCTAATGACCACCTGCACGACGCGAGTATTACCCACCGCATCCTGGAGCACAACATCATAGGTGCCGTTGGCATACAGGGTCTTGGTAATGCTCTTGCCAAACACGGTCTCATCCGGCCACTTAATGGGGTCGGGAGCCAGGCCGGAAGACAAGCCGGTGACGGGGTCAGCAACGTCCTGGATGTTCAGGGTCACGGTGACGCCGCGGGAAGCGGGCACAGTTTCCTCAGTATCCAGGGTGTAGGGGGTAGTGCTGTTCAGGTCGGGAGCGATAGTGTCTACGTTGTTCACGTAGAAGTAATCGGACCAGGTGGCATTGCCCACAGCGTCACGCACCTGCACACGCACCTTACCGGCCTCAGCCACAGTGAAGGTACGGATAGAAGTCCACTGACCGAGCACCTCTTTGCCGGTGCTGTTAGGAGTGAACTCCCACTGATAGGGAGTAGCGTGCAGCTTAATGTCATCGGTAGCGGTGACAGTTAGGGTAGCCGGGTCCTTGGTCCAGCCCTGAACGTTAGAGGTGATGGCCTCGATGGTGGGCGGCTGAGTATCCACGTTGTTCACGTCCACGACGAACTGCCGGGTGTTGTCCTCCGTGTCGCGAGCCACGATGGTAATCTCTTTGCTACGGTCCACCGTAATCACATAGGGGGAGGCGTGCCACACGGTCTCGCCCTCAATCTGCAGGGGGAGCTCGTGGTCATTGCCCTCCGGGTCGGTAGCCGTGATGGTAAGCACCACCTGGGAGGTCGGGTCATCGATATCCACGGGGTCGCGGGTCACAGTGATGATAGGAGCAGACAGGTCGAAGTCAATCTCCACGATGGCCTTCCAGCTGGCGAACAGCTCAGTGGGAGAACCATATGGGTAGTCACGCCCGTGCGGCCACTCCTCGCCACCGTTCTCGGAACCGCCCCAACGGGTGTACCAGCCGGTGAACTTGTAGTCCATACGACCGCGCATAGGAGGATGCACCAGACCTTCATAGTACATCTGCTTAATCGTATCCACCACCGGCGTATGCTCATCGTACCACCGCCACGTGATATCCACGGACAGAACTCTCTGACAACCATCACACCTATGATTGTTGTCAGCGTCACGGTGACCCTCATACTTCACATCGATGTAACCGCACTGGCGACACACTCGCTCACCACGGTGCTTCTCGGGGCCCATGTCTGTATAGGTCCAGCCACCATAACCATGCCCTTCTGTGCTATAGTTAGGACCGGAACAGCAGGAGACACTAATGACTGTGTGGCTTGTGGAGTTGAGTTGCTCATAGGAAGTAGACCAAGAGCAGTAGTGGACAGGAGGGCTCGATTCTGTTTTCTCAAAGACGGGCATGCCATTCTTATCTATAACGAGTCCGGTGTTAGTGTCTACGCTCTCGCCCTTAGAGGTGTTAGGGGAGGACGCAGGTCTATAGCCATCGCCCACCGACGCATTAGTATAGTCCTTGCCGGATACGATGTTCTCGAGCAGCTGTTCATAGTGGGCGTTGTAAGACCCCGGAGGGGTATTAGCTTGCCACGAGTCACCCTCGAGCGGCTGGGGATTACTGGGGTCATAATACTGGTTGGTGGTAGTACTACCACCACCAACAGTCGTACCGGAGGGACGCCCACCACCATAGGAGTTGGGGTTAGAGGACTGAATGCGGCTGTACCAGTAGGTGGGGAGCATCACGACATAATAGAGGCCGTCGGGACGCCGAGACAGTGCAAAGGCATTGCCGCTATAGTTCCATACATAGTTGGCACTACCAGCAGAGTTGGGGCTGAAGCTGCTCTTGTTGCCAATAGCCGCCTTCCAGGTAGGAGAGGTAACAGAGGTCTTAGCATTCTGCTTAATCTCGTCCAGGGTCATAGGACCACTTAGGACGGTAGCGGTCTCAGTACCTTGCGGCCTATCGACGAGCACTACTGTGCGCTCTTCATACTTACAGGTAGTACAGGTGCGGATAGAGGTTCGGATACCATTACTGGTAGTAGTCTCAGTGTTACCCCAGGTATGCGCCACCATGTTACCGCGGTCCTCATAGCCACAATCAGTACAAGTCCGGAAGGTGGAGTGACCGGGGTTACCCTTCTTATCGGTACCGCCTACATACGTTGTAGCGGACCATCTGTGGCTGGACGACTGGTAGGTCACGGTTACTTTACAGTTATTGCAGGTACGTGTCCTGCTGTGTGTGGACCCATTTACAGAAGCCCATTTAGAGGCCCCACTCCAGGAGTGGGAAGTGTTCTGCCACTCAGTGTAGCCACAGTCTGCACACTTATACTTCCGCTGACACTGGTTATCATTTAGGGGCTTGTACGCCTTACAGTCAGCGATAATGGCTAAGCCCTCCTGAGTGAGACCAGTGACGCCCTCGGGTATAGGCTTATTGTTCTGGGCTTGGAGACGATGGCTACCGTTAACCCACTTAGACATCCCACACAGAGAACAGTCATACCGTTCCTGATGTTGGGCATTAGTAGAGGTGCGGTAGACGCCGGTGCGAGCCCAGGTGTGATTCTCGTTCAGCCAGAAATCAGCATTACAGGTGTTGCAGTGAGCTAACTGTTGGTGCTGAGTTTCATTGCCGGAAATCACCTTGTACTGCCCAAGCTTAGAACTGGCTGTATGGGCATTAGTCTGCGTCTCAGTTTTGGTTTTCTGGGAGCAGGTGCCAGAGCCGTTGCAGGTAGAGGTTCCCGTTCTCTGATGCTGGGTTTCGGAAATCTTCCTCCATGCTCCCCAAGTGGTGGAGTAGTTATGAGTATGGCT
>ERZ777011.3195-NODE-3195-length-10871-cov-2.924371_pt1 | contig 10871 bp, 8 predicted proteins | sample MGYA00374964_ERZ777011 | MGnify/ENA primary metagenome ERZ777011 (study PRJEB29310, sample SAMD00008975) | mouse gut metagenome | study: EMG produced TPA metagenomics assembly of the Metagenome analysis of fecal microbiota from mouse which was promoted...
ATAATGAAAGCATTGATGCCATTATTAAAAAGATAACCAAAACATTTTTTTCTTTTTCAAATTCTGTTTTTTTTGTGCAAAACATTATTAAAATTAAATATGGTATACATAATAGAAATAAACGCACATATCCTCCGCCCCGCTGCATATCATATATATAGTGCTCATACCGATTAGACAAAATACCTATTTGTATTAAAAAATGTGTTATAGACGCAAATCCTACTACAGAAACGACTGTTCCTATTAACATACCAATTTTCGCAATAGTGCCAAATTTTCCATTAATAGTAATGTAGATTATATAAATAGCCATGATTACTATAGCTGATGAATGTGTAAACATTGCAAGCATGGCACATATGATAAACGATATCTTTTTCTGCTTACGGATATATATGAATGCACATGCACCAAATGCTACTGCCAGACTCTGCCGCAATAAATTTAATGATTGATTATAAAAAAGCAAATAATATGTCAGCATCGCAAAGGGAACATCTATCAAATCGTCATTATCCTTTACCGCTTTATACACCAAAGAATTGGTAATGGCACTTAGAAAAAAATAAAACCAATGAGTATTTTCAGTAAACATTGCCACAAAATAATTAATACTGGCATAGACAGCTCCAATACTCGCTGCCACTGCCCATCTGACATATCCTGCAAAGTTTTGCTGGCTGTTCACAGCATACCTGAACCACCTGTTTCCATATATCAATACATCAGTACCTATTGTAAAATCTCTACACCCCGCCAGAATACTTGGTAAGAGAATTGCCATTATAATACAAACGTTTCTCTGTAATTTATTTTTCTTATTTTGACCTATACGTAATAATACATAGGACAGGAAAAACGTAATCAAATATATAAGCATCTTCTATCTCCATCCTGTTCCCTCATACAACTTTACCTTTCACCCTACAATATAAATTCCAGAATATTTCATAGGGCTTTAATCCCCAACCCAAAATACATACGCTGATTTTTTCTTTTAAACTGACCTTTCTATTCATCAGGATATCGCTTTTATACATCAAAATATTATTTCTGATCTCCTCTGATTTAGAAAGCATTTCGTCAATTAAAATTGTTCGTCCCAGAATGTGAAAGTTGGAATACACATAACGTCTAATTACAGCATCTGTAATATGCGGATATCTTTCCTTCACAAAAATCAAATTCTCTTTTGCAATATCAATCAAAACCAGTTTCCGATCGTCAAATGAGCTGTTCATAATACTGTTGCTTCGTTGTCTATAAAAATATTTAGGCTGCGGCAGGTATATCACGGAATCACATTCTGAAATAAATTTATATATATTTTTAAAATCTTCATAAAGAATCCCTTCTACAAAAGGATTCATCTTTACAATTTCTGCTTTCATTACTTTCGCACAGCTGTTTGTATCAAATAGTTCCTGATAGTAGACAGATTCAAGCGCCTCCTGAGGAGTCAGAAGTACATTGTTTTTCGCCTTCTTCTTTATCTTCGGTTCTCTACCATCAATAAACTCCACAGTGTCTGCTACTAACATGTCAATCGATTTCATATGTAACTGCTGCTCCATGAGTTCCATAAAGTCCAGCGAAATATAATCATCCGAATCAACATATAAAATATAATCCCCATTTACATGTTTCAACCCGGCATTTCTTGCAGACGATAAGCCGCCATTGCATTTATGCACAACACATATCCGGGCATCTTCTTTTGCATATCTGTCACACATAATTCCTGAAGAATCCGTAGATCCATCATCGACTAATATGATTTCAATATTGCTATATGTTTGATTTACGAGACTCTGAACACATTCATCTAAATAAATTTCAACATTGTAAACAGGAACAATTATTGAAAATAAATGCATAATTCCAACTTTCTTTAACAAAACTTAAAACGTCTTGCCAATTATTTATAATTACATTTTACTTACGTAAAATTTCTGCATATAATCTGCCGTTTTTTTTACATCATATCCGGCTCTCTTAATTTCATTTCCCGTATATTCCCGCTTTACATCCTTGTATTCTAAAACATGTTCTGCCCACTCTCTGGCCGATGCCTTAAGAGACAGAATCTTGCATGTTTTAAGAAGCACCGTTTCCTCAGACATCATATCTGATATTAGCGTAGGCAGTCCGGCACACTGTGCCTCTACTGCCGCAACAGTCAGCCCTTCATAAAGGCTCGGCATTACATACACGTCCATTGCCTGTAACATTTCATTTATATTATTACATCGTCCGGGCATAATAAGGCTGTCTTCCACATGTAATTCTTCTGCCCTATGTAAGATTTCGTTTTCCAGATCCCCCTCGCCACAGATCAGCAACTTGGTATTTTTATATTCCTTCTTAACCTCAGAGAGTATATCCACCAGAAAAGACTGATTTTTTTGTCTTGTCATTCTCCCGACATTCCCAATTACAAAAGTATCTTCCAGTAACCCCAGTTTTTCTCTGATCATCATTCTGGTTTCTGCATGATACGCAAAACGTTCAATTTCAATCCCATTCTTTATATATTTTACTTTCTTTTTACCGACAACCCGCTTTCCAAACATCCATAATGCTGCCAAATTAGAACATGCCATTTTTTCATTACATACAACATTTAATATTGGTCTATTAATGTAATGCAATATTCCGGTTACTTTGCCTCTGGATGGTCTGGTATTATGTGCATGTGCAATAATTATTTTTACGCCTGCTCTTTTACAAGCCAAAAAAGGAATAATATTTGCTGCTGAATTTTTGTGTATATGAACAACTGTATACTTGTTAGTTGAAATAAGGTGCAATAGTTGATAATAATAACCCCAAACATTACCGTATTTAATTTTATAAATTCGGCCGCCCAGTTCAGTAATTTCTTCCTCAATTGCTGTTTTGTCTTTACTAGATACAAAATCAAACTGCACTTTTGATCTGTCAATATTCCTATATATATTAAGCAGAAATGTTTCTATTCCTCCGATTCCCTCGCTTATTTCAATATGCAGCACTCTTGCCACCGATCTCATAACACATCCTTCGCTTCCCGATACTTCCATCTTCCATACATCGGTCTTACATATGCCTGCAGCACTCCTGAACAAACTAACGCAATCCTGTACGGAACACGCTCCGATATCTTTACATAAACTAATTTCCACTTTTTCATTCGCTTTTCCTTATATATATCTTCTTTCCACGGTGAAATATTCTTATAGTCATCCCATACTTTCTTATACGGATGTTCTGTTCCGTCTTCCCATGGTCTTGCAACCATAAAACTGCTCGTATAATGAATTATGCATGGTGCATCCTTTGCCGCTTCAATCTCCTCCTTGGAATAAATATTGACCGGCTTTCTATACAACATCATATCTTCATAAGAAAATGCAGAATAATTTGTCACAAAATTATACCTTGGCGAAAATATGCATACCTTTTTGCTTAGGACTGCATTCAATACACCCTGATCACCCTGCTGAACCATACCCTTATGCGCTCGTATAAAAGCACGCAATTGATGCCCCACGTGCTCTTCGCGCCACCTTACCAGATCAATCAGCATGACGCCGGAATTAAACATCAAATCATTCTTGTCAAGCCCGATATTGCCTCTGTACAGCGGGCTGAATGCATCTGCAAGAACCGCCCCCATTTTCCCATTTAAAGGCATCTCCCATAATTCCCGTAAGGAACCTTGTATGATCGTGTCACAGTCTAAATACAATATCCTCTCATCTTTTTCATCAATAATTGTTTCTAAGAACAACCTCGCGAACTGTGTCTGCGAAAACCTGTCTTCATACACTTCTACCTGCAATATTTCATTAATTCCCTTGATCTCTTTCCAAATCGGCAACGGGCGGTTGTACTTTGTGAAAATGCTTTCTATTTTCCGGTAATTCTCTACTGAAATATTATCATTAACTATATAGATACGTATTTCATCCATATCTTGATTGTTTTCAAGTAATGACAAAATAGAAATTCCCATAATCTCTGAATAATTATTATCACTCGCGTATAAAACATTCATAATCGCACATACCCCCTTCCCTATTTAGTGCCACCCAATCCCAATCTCACCCATCTGTCTGATGCGTTCCTGATCCAGAACCAGATTGGAGGACTGCGGGTTCTTCATTTTAAGCCGGATCGTACTGACCCACCTGCCAAGGTTAATCCCATCTATCGTGAAAGAAGATGAGATATCCAGATTCCCATGCTGTTCAAAGTACTCTTTTGCTATCTTATATTTTCTATCCCATCCGTCTTCATATCTGTTTTTCCAGACGATACCAAGCGCCTCCAGCTTAACTGCCTGCTCCTCTGTCAACGGTGTGCTCCCTGGTTTCGCGTTATTGTATATCCTAATCTGATTTGCTACCCATCTGCCCAGACAGACGTCATTTTCCGTCACATAATCGGATGGAACCTGTAGATTTCCATGTCTTTCATAATACTTCACCGCCGCGTCATAATTGAGATTCCAGCGGTATTCACGGACATCCCATATCATGCCGAGGCTTTCCAGACAGCATGTTCTTTCGTGGCATAATCTGTTATTTTTATAGGCTGTCCGCATATTCCGAACCCATTGCCCCAGTGCAAAACCTTCCGCCGATACATATCTGGCCGGCACATCTGCATCGCCTTTTTCCTGCAGATACCGCTCCAGTTCCTCACATCCTTTTACAAAACTCTGAATCTGGGCATCCTCCCACACCATACCGATCTGTTCCAACCGTACCGCCTGCTCTTCACTCAGCCGGCCGGCTGCTTTTCCCGCATGCACACGCCGCTGTGTCTGTATCCACACACCCAGTTTCAGGCCGTCTTGTGTCACATAACTGCCTGGAACCTTTAGATTCCCATACTGCTCAGAATATTTCCTGCATTCTTCATAATAAATATCCCATGTGGCGGACAGGCTGCGGCTCAGTTCCTTAAAAAGCCGCCTGCAGTCTCTCAGTTCATCAAAAATTCGAAAGCTTCCACCGTATCTGCTCCTGTCCTGTCCCGTGCATCCCATATCCACAAGTGCCTGTTCCACTTCCTGTTGGATCGCGTCGATGGAATAAAGGCTGTCAAAGTTATTAACCACATCAAAAATCACCGGCCGGCGTTCTTTCCCGTTTTCTGCGCTGAGCGCCCGCCCGATCTGTTGCAGATAAAGGATCGGGGACACCGTGGGACGCAGCAGGATCACGCCGTCGATATCCTCCACATGCACACCTTCATTGAGCATGTCGATACAGAACAGGAGTTTCAAGTGGTTGCTGCTATCTACCTTAAAAGCAGCAAATTCCTTGCTTGTTTCCGGATTATCATAGTAGGCGGCATATACATGGGGATCCGAATCCAACGACCCGAACCATTCCGGCACATGGGACATCATTTCCTCCATGTGCTCCTTGTCCGCACAGAATACTAAATATTTCCCATTCCCCGTTTTCATATGTTTTGCAAACACCTGTGGCAGCCCCAGCGCATTCTCCAGACTTCTTCTCAGTTTCTCCAGCAGTTTCTCATTCTGTCTGTCCACTTCCCGTCTGCATTCACTCTTCACCCTCTCGGTCAGACGATGTATTTCTTCCTTATAGGAATACATGGAGATAACATAGTCCGGCGATGGAAGGATCTTTCTGGCTACCGCCTCTCCCAGTGTCATCTCGGATGCGATGCAGCCGTCAAACAATTCTTCCGCCATGTCCCGTCTGTCATCAAGGTAACGGATATTTGTTGCGGATAATCCCAGCAGTTTTGCCTCCGGATATGCACTGATCAGTTTCCTCACGCTGCCGCCCCACTGTGGTGCCCCGCAGCGATGGAATTCATCGAGCACTATGTAATCCGGCATGAGACTTCCAACTGCATCCTCATTCATCATAAGTTTTGCATAAGTCATAAAAGTCACATTGCCCAGAGCCGTCTGTGTAAAAGATTCTATGTTGTCTACAAGCTTTTCCGACCCGGCTGACAGTTCCATAACTTTTTTCAGATTTTCTACCTGGGTGCGGAAAATATATTCTCCGGGCGCAAGCCACAGAATCCTGCTGTCCGGATGATCCAGCGCAAGCTTAAATGCAATGAACGATTTGCCGGTACCCGTAGGATGTATAATGGCCGCTTTCCCCATCCTTTCCATAAGACGCATGGCCTTCTCATAAGCCCTGTTGTTATGTTCAAATAGATTCAGAGTTTTTACTCTGGTATCCACGCCTTCCACCACCCTGTCCTTGCCTTATGGCACTACCACATAATGCAAATTATGTGGTATGACAGGACAGGAAAGCCGAATTATGGGAGAAATAGACGTTTTTGATCTGTTGCCTTTATGGATAAAGATTTTAAGAATGGCATAAGAATGTTTGAAATAGCGCCTTATATTTTAAAAATAACCAATTCTGCCGTTTTATGCCTTTCGCATGCTTAAATTTGGAAATTGATAATTCATAAAATAGGCTTGAAATTAAATGTCGGTTGTGATAAAGTTTATTTCTGAGATAAACATGACACAGACTGTACCACATAATTTGCATTATGTGGTACAGTCTGTTCTTAGTTATATCCCAAAGACAGATATCCCAAATATGAGTGTATACAGTCAACCGCTAATGCACAAAAGTCTACACTCCATTTCGGTCCGCGCTGAACATGCATATGAAATAATCATTCTGCGCCAATGTATCAGAAATTAATGATTCGTTATACTAGCAAATCAGCTTCATCAGTTCCAGTTCTCTCCTGTGTTCTTCGCATGTGGTCCGCACATAGATCCTTGTAGTCTCTATGCAGCTGTGCCCCAACACGTCAGCCAGTTTTGCCAGATCTTTTTTTAACGCATAAAAACATTGTGCAAACAGGTGCCTTAAATTGTGCGGGAATACTTTTTCCTCACACACGCCGGCATGTTTGCACAATGCTTTCATTTCTTTCCAGATATTGCTCCGTTCCACCGGATTTCCACCGCTGGTCCGAAATATAACGCCTTTTGTAATGTGTCTGCATATCATGTACTTTTTTAATTCTTTCTGTAGTTCCGCAGAAATCAGGATATTCCTGACCTTTCCCTTATTACAGATCACTACTTTTCCTTTCTTTACACTTTCTGCCGTAAAAAACTGCAATTCGCTAATGCGAATGCCAGTCGCGCAGATCGTATTCAGGATCATCGCCAGTCTTGCATTGCCCATCCTCCGGGCCGCCGTGACAAGACGTCTGTATTCCTGTCTTGTCAGATATCTTTCTTCCGGAATAAAGGATGGTTTTTGCACCTGGCAGGTCTTCACTTTGATGTCCTGCCAACCCATGAATTGCATATAACGGTTGACAGCTATAATAAAGGAATTAATACTGCTGATCCGGTATTGATCCTGCCGCAGCAGCTGCTCCTTAAATTCGATCACAAGTCTCTTAGTCACTTCCACACCCTGTGCATAATCCATCAGCTTACGGATATCTCTTACATACTTGCGAATCGTGTTTTCACTGCGTTCTTCTTCTATTAAGTGCTCCCGGAACGCATTCAGAGTCTCTTCTGTGATTATCCTCTTCATCTTTTGTCGGGCTGCCGGAATACTGTTGTCTGCCAGAATAGCTTCTCAGGCAGCCTAACGCCCGCAAATCAACCTGCCATTCTGTCGCCGGCAGCGGTTCTCCTTTTTTGTCTCTATATTATCACCAGCCTGAAGATAAAACCACTCATAAGATTTCGAACCTTGTCACCAAATTCTGTCCCGGTTCTTCCTTCTCTTTTGCCATCAGAAAATACAGCACTTTTTAATTCAGCTCAAGCCACTCACCGTTACACCGGATTTACATGTACCATGATGTGTTTAACTTTGCAAAAATCCTGTTCTATGGCATTGTGCACATGTTCAGCGATGCTGTGCGCATCCCTGAGACGCATTTCCCCGTTGACGCTGATCTCAATATCAACATAAATCTTATTGCCGAAGACACGCGTATGCAGCAGATCTACCCCCAGCACGCCCTGCTGTGCAAGCGCGCACGCTTTAAGCGCCTTCTCCACCTCGTCATCACAGGCCTTATCCACCATCTTATTGACCGCATCCATGAAGATCTCATACGCCGCCTTCTCGATAAAAAGACAGATCACCACGCTGGCTGCGGGCTCCAAAATAGGAAATCCCATTCTGGCACCGGCGATACCGGCCAGTGCACCGACAGAGGACAGTGCGTCGGAACGGTGATGCCATGCATCCGCCATAAGTGCGCCGGAATCGATCCGTTTCGCATAGACCTTTGTATATTGATACATTCCTTCCTTCACGACGATGGATAGAATCGCCGCCGCCAGAGCCAGAACGCCCGGCACGGCAAGGTTCGCATACTCCCCTTTCACGATCTTGCCCGCCGCAGAGTACCCGATTCCGAGACCGGTAGCTGCAAGAATCGTTGCCAGAACGATAGCCGCCACACACTCCATCCGCTCATGTCCGTAGGGATGGTCTCTATCTGATTCCTTACCCGAAATCTTGATGCCGATAATAACAATCACCGTACTAAACACATCCGATGCCGAGTGGATTGCATCCGAAATCATCGCCCCCGAATGCGCAATCACGCCTGTAAACAGCTTGATCAGGGTGAGTACAAAGTTTGCTATGATACTGATCCTTGACACCTTCATCGCTATTTTCTCATAATCCTGTCCTTCGTGGTGTCTGCTTTCCCCGTCAGCCGCTTCATGACGCTCCCTCATCTTTGGTGCAGTTTCTGTTCTTTTCGTCATATCTATCCTCCATTAAACGTTACCGGATATATTGTTCTATAATAGAACAAAACGCCGCTTCACCCGAAGGGATTTTATTCCACAGGGTGTTCTTTCCTGTGAAATAAAAAACACCTGCGTGCGCAGTAATCGTAACTACTGTCCCGCAGATGTCATAACCCGCTGTCGCCCGGCGCGACCCGGCTCCCGGGCTTGCGCCCCGGCCTGCTCAGTTTGTACTGTATCATCCTGAGAGTCTGTTCTCTCAAAGTTTGCAGTGCAAAGTATATTGTACCTAATGTATCATACGCAGCCCGGATTTGCAAGTGCCTATCTCAGAAATGCACCGGTCTGGCCTCCGCTGTCAGCGCTTCCATCCGGTACTCCGGAAACGAGTCGATCAAGTCTCCCAGCGCGTTGGCCGTACCTTCTATCCTGTCGTGCGCCAGCATAACGACCTGACGTCTGCCCAGAGTCGTATCCACTGCCGTCCGGATCAGCTGCTGTGAAGTTGCATTCGCCGTGGCTGCATCCTCCAGGCTTGCATTCCAGTCATAATAAATAAACCCGCGCGCCTCCATTTCTTCTATAATATCCTTATATACTTTTCTGTTATACGCATTGATACTCCCGCCGGGAAAACGGAACAGCTGCGCCTCTACCCCGGTCACCTCATATACCGTGTCATAAGCCTTCTCGAAATCTTCCACATAACTGGACACATCCGCATATATTGCATGATAGTCATGTACGTCACAATGTATTCCTATGGTGTGCCCTTCGTCCGCGATCCGCTTCGCCGTCTCCGGATATTTCCGTACATATTCTCCGATCAGAAAAAAAGTCGCCTTGATATTCTTCTGCTCCAGCACATCCAGCACCTGGTCCGTATACGCTTCCGAAGGACCGTCATCAAATGTCAGATACATAATCTTGGGGTTCAGATACAAATCGATTCCGTTCGCAATCCCCTCCGCAATCTTTTCCTGATATGCTGTCGAATCCAGATTCTTACGTTCCGCACGGTTAGAGAGAAATCCCGTCTCAATCAGACATGCCGGCATCCTGCTTTTACTCGTCACGCACATTTCCGGATCTGACACCAGTTCTCTGTCCGACGCACCGGTTGCCTTGACGGTCTCTTGCTGTATCAGCCGTGCCAGCCGTCTGCCCTCTCCCGTTGCGTCATTGTCATCATACCATGTCTCTATCCCTGAGACGCTGTCATCTTCGCAGGAATTCTGATGTATGCTGACATACAGCCTCGCATTCTGCCGGTTCGCTGCTTCAACCCTGTCAGCTTTATCCACCAGTTCATCTCCTTCTCTGGCCAGCACCACCCGGTATCCTTTCTTCTGCAGTTTACCTTTTACCAGAAGCGCGATCTTACGATTAATATCCTTCTCCACAACCCCCTCAAACACGCAGCCGCCATCCATACCGCCGTGTCCGGGGTCTATCACGATTGCCCTGTCGGCCTCCGCCTGCGCGTGCTTCGCAGCCACTGCGGCCGCACGTCTCGAGTCCGAAGTCACCGCCTGTGCAACATCAATCATCTTCGTTTCATCAATCAAAACCGGTGCCTCTGCTTCTGCCTCCGCCGCCACCACTTTTGATGCATTTGTCTGCACCGCCATGGCTGCCGCAACCACCAGGATACAGATCACTGTCAGCACCCACACAAGCGTCCGCAGATACCCTCTGATTTCCGCTCTTTTCCTTCGTCTCCTGTTATACCGTCTTGTTCCTGCGTACATAAAAATGATGCTCCTCTCCTGTGTATATGCGGCGGAGCAGACATTTCATCCTGCTGATCCGGAATCGTCTGTCTTATCCCCCGTCCATGCTGTTACCGTAACGCTATACATACAGCCTACAGGAAGGGTGCATCAAATTTTCATCATATTTGCAACATAGTTACATCATTTTTGTAACATAGTTGCAACAGTTCAGCCTTCGGCTTCCCTGAAAAACAAATGCCGCTTCGCGTCGCTTGTTTTTCTTTTGCACTGTGTCATACTCGCAAACACGCGCTTTCTCGCTCTTTGTCCGATTTCATCGGACGTTTGCTCATTAATGCCGCAAGAAAAACAAATGCCGCTTCGCGTCGCTTGTTTTTCTTTTGCGG
>ERZ777011.3196-NODE-3196-length-10870-cov-55.821822_pt1 | contig 10870 bp, 10 predicted proteins | sample MGYA00374964_ERZ777011 | MGnify/ENA primary metagenome ERZ777011 (study PRJEB29310, sample SAMD00008975) | mouse gut metagenome | study: EMG produced TPA metagenomics assembly of the Metagenome analysis of fecal microbiota from mouse which was promoted...
GTGCCAGTCCTAATTTTGTTTTGCCTCAAAAAGTTTTATCGGACAGCAATAAAAATTTATGTGTAGAGTGTAAGTTTTGCCTGAATGCTTGTCGGTGAAAAATAAAAACTCAATATCGTCACTGTTTCCCACCACTGTTTCAAACACACTTATATGCTCTTTGAATATTGGTTCAGAATCATACATGAAAATTCCCATTAAAAGAGTCTGATTGGTTGAAGGCTCGTTATTGTTCAAATCATCCCGCTTTTCACCATATCCGAATTTATAGTAATTCGCAATCCCCGGGTAGTCTTGTATCCCCATCTCTATATTTAGATTGAAAGTGATCTGTGCCAGCATCTCATAGTGGTAGAAATCCTTGTCACCTATCCAAACTTTTGTGGGAGTAGGTGTGAATTTCACATTTTCTATAGGAGCGGGGTAGGGTACGGTTACTTCCGCTGTTGCCGTTCCGTAGGTCGGACTGTCGGCAACGATACGGATTTTATCACCCTCTTTGGGGAGATAAGATTGCTCGACAACTCGTTCGTTTGCAAATATGGTGATTTTTGCGTCCTTCACTTCATTGTTAAAAATTGAATTTTCGTCATCCAACATCCATGTGTGCGACACATCAACTTTTATTGGTTCGCCTGCTGTAATCAATGAGTAAGGCGTAATACCGGCTCTGCGTTGATCTCCGGATCGAAATCCTCGTAGCTGCTTGTGAGCATGTAGGCTGCGATGATTGCCATGATATATCTTAAAATTGCCATGTGTATGAAACTGAGGGTATGATGGGTAATAACTTTACTTTTTGAAATACTGGATGGTGTTCTTTGTTATATGTGCGCTTAATAGCCACTGTGTTTAAATGACAATAGGCATTAAATAGGCTGAAAGTCCAGTAACCTCGCTTGCCGTGTACCGAGCATGACAGGTCAAGACGATGGTAAAACGGCAATTGATAATTATTTAGATTGGTTTTCAACGGCTCGCTACCCTTTCCGTAATTGTCGCCGAAATCAGTGGCACTCCAGACCTGTGGCATGAATGTGAACCGATTTCCAGAATGTCCGATCCAAGCGGCGTTCAGAGTCGTTCTGTCACTAATCTTCCAACTAAGAAGAGCATTGATGGTGTGGCGATGGTCAAAACGTGCCGGATAGCTTTTACCTCCGTTCTTTTCCTGAAATTTCCTGTCGGACCATGCGAGGGAATATGCTATATGCCCCGACAGTTTGCCGTATGTCTTTTCAATTCTGAAATCGATACCATTGGCAGTGCCTTTGCCGGAACACAGTTGTGAGTTCCACATATCGGTGGGCGGCTGCAGGTAATATTCGTCACGATATTCTATGAGGTTACGCATTACCTTATAATATCCTTCAGCCGATGCTGCGAAAGTTCTGTCGTTTGAAGTCCAATAGGCTCCGATTGAAACTTTATCGGCATTTTGAGGCTTGAATTTACCTGTTATAGGTACCCATTGGTCAGAGGGAAGCGAGAGGTAAGTTTCTGAGAGCTGGTGTACATATTGATTGGTGCGTGCATACGCCGCTTTTACAGCCCAATTTTCGTCAGGACGGTAACCTATGGAGAGTCTTGGACCTATACCAAAATTTGTCTTGTGGTCGATATTGAACATTGACAAGTGCAACCCGGCATTTGCTCGCAGCATATCGTTTATGCGCCAGTCATCCTCAATATAGAGGTTCACTTCGTTGGCAAGATATTTCCATGTCGAATCACGACTTTCAGCATGTACTGACCCTACGGTATAGTTGCGGCTGGTTTTAGCCGGGAGAAATGAGTGTAGGGTATATCCTGCTCCGAAACGCACTCTGTTATTATCGTTTGGTTTCCAGTCGAAATCGGCATTTAATATCCAATCGTTGATGTTGTTTTTTGTCTTGGTGATAGAGCGGGTTTCTTCGTTATAGTCAGGTCCGATCTCTACTGAACGCCAGTCATGTTTCATATCTGAAAAATATCTTGTATATGCGGCAGTGAACTCTGCTGAAAGAGAGTGGTTGATTCGGTAATTTAATCCTGCCTGAGTTACAAGGTTTCCCCAACGAAAATCAAATTTATCGTCATCATATCACCCGGACGTGTCATAATCATCCTCAGACGAACCGGTTTTAAGTATATCATCGCCAAAATACACGGATGCGAAAGCAGTGGCATTGTTTGAAAAACGGTGAGTGATCTTTGCGTTAAGATCCATGAAGGCATATCGGAAACGGATCTTTTCTCTGTTGGAAGAATTTACGATGGCGAGTATTGGAGCCGAAATCAGATCGAACCATGAGCGGCGCAATGCTGCCGAGTAGGTTGTCCTATCGCCAATAGGTCCGTTTATGTTGAATGCCCCTGAAGTAAGTCCAAGCTTTGCCGAGCCGTTGTGTCCGTCCTGAGATCCGCTCTTGGTACGAACATCAAGGTACGATGACAATCTGCCGTCATATTTAGCCGGAATCGAAGATTTGAAGAAGTCGATATACCGGATAGCTTCAGTGTTGAAAGCTGAAAATAATCCGGCAAAATGGTTTACCTGATATATAGGTATATTGTCAAGCATACATAGATTTTCATCGGCATTTCCTCCATGTACATTCATCCCTGCCATGCCTTCTTGCCCTTCGGATATGCCCGGTTCCATCTGCAATGCCTTGATCACATAATTCTCTCCAAGTAATACCGGAGTATGGGCGATTTCCTGCAAGGTCAGTTTCTTCGCTCCTATTTCTGAGGTCTCAACCTGCGGGGCTTCAAGACGGGAGGTAACTACCACCTCTTCAAGAATTTTCGGAGTTCCCGTAATTGGGGCGTCCAACAGTGTATTACTCCTTTTCACGGTCCGTTTCTTCTCCCTTTTTCTAAGGTGACGCTTAAGGATTATATTCCCCCCTTTGATTTTATACTCTATATCGGTGCCTTTAAATATCTCTGACAAAACTTGTTTTAGCGGTTTGTTTTTAATATCTACGGTTATGAACATCCCTTGCAGCAGGTTGGATGAATAGATAAAATTTTTCCAGGTTTGTTCCACAATGGTGCGGAACACTTTGGCTGCCGGTTGGTTTTCCGCTCTGACCGTGATGTTGTGAGCAGTTAACATGGATGGGAGAAGTAGTATTAATAGAAATATTATGTACTTTTTCATCGCTGTGTGACAGTCATTTCGGTACCTAAGATTTCATTAATTGTCTCCACAAGGTCAGACGCTGTGCCCTCATAATGCAACGATAGCTTATAGTCGTCGGGCGATTCGGGCAATCCGGTTATTTCAACATCGTATGTCCGGCTGATTTTATCAACCACCACAGGCAGTGGTGCGTTCTCAAAGTCGATGACTCTGACAATATTCTCTCCGTGAGTGGCAGGTGATACAACTTCTGTCTTTGTCCCCTCACCGGGTGCCATATTTGCTTTAGATATTATAGTGGCAGAGGCGGTGAGTACGACCGCTGCGGTTATTGCTGCAGCCACACGATATTTTACCCATACAGAGACAGGGCGTATTCCTAACTTTTTCCATCCTTCTTTGGTGGAAAATCGACCGCTACGGTATCTTTTTGCGATGAATTTAATATCCTTTTCGTCCATGATTAATAGTGTCGGCTTGTGCCGTTCTATCATTATGATTATGTTTTATCGAAAAGGTCCTATTCCGAAAAGGATTTTTTTATAGAAAAGGGAGAAAGAAAGGTTTGTGCCTGGTACTTAGAGCTTCACGCAATCAGCTGAATGCTTTTGTCATCTGATTTTTTACGGTTTTTATTGATATACCCAATTCATCGGCAATCTCTTCATTGGAATAGCCGTCACGTTTGCTCATAAGAAAAATTTCCTTGCATTTCTCAGGCAATTCCTCTATTGCTTTCCATATTTTCGCATCTCTGAAGGAGGTGTCTATTTCCTCTTCGCTGACATCAGGAATAGAATCCTCACCGAGCATTTCATGCTTTTCATTTAGATATGCAAGAGATACATTACGTACAATCTTATACATGAAAGCATCGAAATTATTCACCTCACCACCATTTGAAACATATTGCCACGCTTTTATAAAAGCCTCCTGCACCATATCCTCCGATGTGTCGGCATCATCGACGAGTCGTAAAGCGTACATTCCGAGCGGAAGGTACAGCCTTCTGAAATTCAATTCAAATTCTCGTACGGTCATTGCGTGGTTGATTTAACGGAGGAAAGGTTTTCTCAGGTTGATAATGATGGCTTAATTTTGGAGGTGCAAATTTAGCGACTATATCTATAAAAATCAACAGTCCCGGCGGAACAATTATTATTCCGTCGGGACTGCAGTTCTGAGAAACTATTTTATGTACGCAGGTTCGGTTTATGCGTTTTTGATGTAGTCAACTATCCATGCGCCAACAGCGTCAGTGCCATATTTTGCGCCACCTTCTACCTGTATCTCGGGTGTGCGTACATTCGCATCGAGTGATGCGTTTACAGCCTTACGTATGAGAGCGCCCTCTTCTGTAAGGTTGAAATACTCAAACAACATAGCCACAGAGAGAATCTGTGCAAGTGGGTTGGCGATATTCAGACCCTTAGCCTGAGGCCATGAGCCGTGAATAGGTTCGAACACGGGTGTCTTTTCACCGGTGGAAGCAGAGGGTAGAAGTCCCATGGAGCCTGAAATGACAGAGCCCTCATCGGTGAGGATGTCGCCGAAAGTATTTTCAGTAACCATCACGTCAAAGAAACGTGGCTCCTGAATCATGCGCATGGCAGCATTGTCAACATACATGAAATCAGTGATTACATCAGGATATTCAGGTGCCATTTCCTGTGCCACTTTACGCCATAGGCGTGATGATGCGAGCACATTAGCCTTGTCAACCACTGTGAGATGCTTGCGACGGCGCAATGCGTAGTCGTATGCCACACGAAGTATCCGCTCTATCTCAGGACGGGTATAGGCGTTGGTGTCATACGCACGGTCGTTATCCTCATATTTCTCTCCGAAATACATACCGCCTGTAAGCTCGCGGATACATATAAAGTCAGCGCCCTCCACCAATTCTGCGCGAAGCGGTGATTTGTGGATAAGGCATTGGAATGTCTCAACAGGGCGGATATTGGCAAAAAGCCCTAATTTTTTGCGCATGGCAAGCAGTCCCTGTTCAGGGCGCACCTTGGCATTGGGATTATTGTCAAACTTAGGGTCTCCTACGGCTGAGAAGAGCACTGCGTCAGCCCAAAGGCAGGTTTCGTATGTCTCTTCGGGGAAAGGATCGCCAACTTTGTCAATGCCGTCAGCACCGCAAATGGCATACTTGTATTCCACATTGTGCCCGAATTTCTCACAAATCGCACTCATCACGTCAACACCTTGACGTGAAATTTCCGGACCGATACCGTCGCCGGGAAGAACCGCTATTTTGAAGTCCATAATATTTTGAGGTTAATTAGTTAATTTCAATTTTATTTGTCATGCAGGTGAGCCGTTGTAACCTGAGGCTTTTGTCCTTAACGTAGGGATGCTCCATGGAGCATCCGAGAGCAAATAGTCTATTAATATAGAATTGGTACTCTATTGCTCCTGAAGGTCAATCCCCTCTATGAGGTTGAGCATCTTGACAGTAGCTTGGATGGCAGCCTCTGTCTGGTCAGCGTCAAGACCACGGGTTTTCAGGATGTTACCTTCATAATTCCATGTTATGATGGCGTGAACAAGAGCGTCGGTCTTACCACCGGGTGGGATATTGACACTATAATTGGTCAAAGTGGGGAACGGACGCTGCAATTTGCCTCTGTAGATGGTTCGAATCGCTCGCATGAATGCGTCAAACTGACCGTCGCCGACTGCCGATTCCTGAAATTCAGCATCGTTGATTATCAGTTTCACTGTGGCTGTCGGACGTAGACCCTGCGACAGGTTAAGGGCATAATTTACTATGCGCACTTTTGACGGCAGAGCGGAATGTTTAAGCACATCGGCAACGATGAATGGAAGGTCGCCCTGCGTGACAATCTCCTTCTTGTCGCCAAGCTGAATGATACGTTCGGTTACCTTGCGGATATTCTCGTCCGATAGTTCTATGCCGAGAGCTTCAAGATTCTTCTTTATATTCGCTTTGCCTGATGTCTTTCCGAGCGCATATTCTCTTTCACGACCGAATCTTTCAGGCAAAAGGTCGTTGTAGTAGAGGTTGTTCTTATTGTCACCGTCGGCATGTACACCGGCGCATTGAGTGAACACGCTGTCACCTATGATCGGCTTGTTAGGTGGTACCAATATACCTGAAAATGACTCAACGATATGGCTTACCTTGTTGATTTTGGTTTCATCAATATTGGTGGTACCCTGCAGCTGGTCATGAATCACTGCCACCGTGCTTGACAAAGTGGCGTTTCCCGCCCTTTCGCCAAGACCGTTTATGGTGCAATGAACACCCTTAGCTCCGCCTTTGACTGCGGCAAAAACATTTGCAGTGGCAAGGTCGTAGTCATTGTGGGCATGGAAGTCAAAATGTAGTTTCGGATAATGCTTAACCATCCTATGCACATACGACAGAGTGTCGTATGGATTCAGAATACCTAACGTGTCTGGGAGCATAAATCGCTTTATCGGCAGACGTTTTATGCTTTCCATCATGGCAAACACGTAGTCGGGTGAATGTTTCATCCCGTTTGACCAGTCCTCAAGATAGATATTAACCTCTAATCCCGCTTCCGTAGCACGCATTACTTCACGCTCTATGGTGGCGAAATGCTCCTCAGGGGTCTGCTTGAGCTGTAGACGGCAATGCTTTTCCGAACCTTTGGCGAGGAGATTGATCACTCTCCCTCCCACATCTTTAATCCACTTTATCGACACGCCGTTGTCAAGGAATCCGAGCACCTCTATTGCTCCGATGTTGCCTGTGCGCTCAGCCCATGCGCATACCTTGCGCACGGTGTCACGCTCGCCCTCCGACACTCTGGCTGAGGCTATCTCTATGCGTGGCACATGAAGCTCGCCGAGCAGAAGGCGTGTTATGGCAAGTTTTTCGGATGTCGAGAATGATACCCCCGAGGTCTGTTCTCCGTCCCTGAGGGTGGTGTCCATCAATTCAACATACATAGGCTTGGCTTACTTCTTGTTTGCTTCCCAGGCTTCGATGTCGGCTTTTTTAGAGAGAAGAAATTCGATGTCGTCAAGACCTTCGGCGAGACACTGTTTCTTATAGGGATTTATGTCAAAGTTCTCGCTTTTGCCGGTTGAAAGATTGGTTATAGTCTGTGATGGGAGGTCAACTTTAACCTCAGCCTTCGGATTTGCGGCTATAGTGTCGAAAAGTTCGGCAAGGAACTCCTCGCTGACCACTACCGGAAGCACGAAGTTGTTAAGCTCGTTATTCTTATGGATGTCGGCGAAGAAGCTTGACACTACCACACGAAATCCATAGTCAGCTATAGCCCATGCCGCATGTTCACGGCTTGAACCTGAGCCGAAATTCTTTCCTGCCACCAAAATGCAACCGCCATAAGTGGGGTCGTTAAGTACAAAGTCCTTGATCGGATTACCTTCCTTGTCATAACGCCAGTCACGGAACAAGTTGTCGCCGAAGCCTTCGCGTGAAGTGGCTTTGAGGAAGCGTGCAGGGATTATCTGGTCGGTATCGACATTCTCCATCGGCAGGGGAACACATGTCGAGGTTATAGTGGTGAATTTTTCTTTCATCGTCAATGGATTTTGCGTTAGATAGTTCGTGGGTCGGTGAGTACACCTGTGATGGCTGTTGCGGCGGCTACAAGCGGACCTGCAAGTATGGTGCGTGAGCCGGGACCCTGACGACCTTCAAAGTTGCGGTTGGATGTTGATACTGCGAGTTTGCCTGCCGGCACTTTGTCCTCGTTCATGGCGAGACATGCCGAGCATCCGGGCTGACGTATCTCAAAACCTGCGTCGGCAAGTATCTTGTCAAGACCTTCTTCACGAATCTGAGCGTCAACCATCCAAGAGCCCGGTACGAGCCATGCTGTGATGTTGTCGGCTTTCTTTTTGCTCTTTACAAAGTTGGCGAAAGCACGGAAATCCTCTATGCGACCATTGGTACAGCTTCCGAGGAACACATAGTCAACCGGCACACCGGCGAGTTTCTGTCCCACCTCGAAGCCCATATACTGCAACGACTTCTCGTAGGAGATTTTGCCAGCCTCATCTTCAGGGTCGGGAGCCGGGATCGGGTCATTGATGCCGATACCCATTCCGGGGTTTGTACCGAAAGTGATTCGTGGCTCAATATCTTCGGCATTGAAATTTACCTCACGGTCAAACACTGCGTCAGGGTCTGACGGAAGTGTGCGCCAGTAAGCTACTGCAGCTTCATATTCCTCACCTTTGGGGGCGAACTCACGTCCCTTAACATATTCGAATGTGGTTTCATCCGGAGCAATCATACCTCCGCGTGCTCCCATCTCTATCGACAGGTTACATACGGTCATGCGTTCCTCCATTGATAAATTACGGATGGTATCACCGGCATATTCCACGAAGTAACCGGTAGCGCCGCCTGTGGTCATCTGTGCAATGATGTAAAGAGCTATATCTTTGGCAGTCACTCCGGGTTTAAGCTTGCCGTTCACATTTATACGCATTGTCTTCGGCTTGGGCTGGAGTATGCACTGTGATGCAAGCACCATTTCAACTTCGCTTGTGCCGATGCCGAATGCCACTGCTCCGAATGCTCCGTGAGTTGAAGTGTGACTGTCGCCGCACACGATGGTGTAGCCGGGGAGTGTCAGACCGTTTTCCGGACCTATCACATGGATGATACCGTTTTTCTTGTGTCCGAGGCCGTAGAGTGTGACACCGAATTCATTTGCATTACGTGTCAGTGTCTCTACTTGGTTACGTGACACAGGGTCGGCGATTGGTTTGTCCTGATTAAGTGTGGGGATGTTATGGTCAGGAGAACAATAAGTCTTTTCCGGACGGAACACTTTCAAACCACGCTGACGCAGACCGTCGAAAGCCTGCGGGCTTGTCACCTCGTGACAATAGTGACGGTCAATGTATAATTGGGTGGGTCCCCCATCGATATTATTTACCACATGGGCATCCCAGATTTTGTCAAATAAAGTTTTTCCCATAAAATATTTCTTCTGAAAATATCGCTGTTTATTAACTGATATGAGAGTTTTATCTTACGAATTTGTTGATAGCGTCGATAAATGCTTCGGCACTCGCAGCCACGATGTCGGTATTGGCTGAGAATCCGTAATATGAAGCGCCTTCATGCTCTACGGTCATGTGTACCTTACCCACGTCGTTGCTGCCCTTGTTGATGGCTTGGATAAGGAACTCCTTGACGAGCATACGGCGATGGATTATAAGTTTGATTGCGCTGATAGCCGCATCCACAGGTCCGTTGCCCGATGCGCACGCTTCGAATTTCTCTCCGGCAATGTCGAGTCCGACACTTGCCACCGAGTGAACTCCCACACCGCTGGTGACTTGCAGGAAGTCAAGTTTGATGCGGTTGGATGCCTTGCGATGCTGTCCGGCAAGCATGAGCACGTCATCGTCGTTGATCTCCTTCTTGCGGTCGGCAAGTTTGAGGAATGCTTCGTATGCCTTGTCAAGCGCACCCGGTTCAAGCTCGATGCCGAGAACATGCAGACGGTGTTTGAGTGCCGCACGTCCGCTGCGGGCAGTAAGTACGATTGAGTTTTCGTCTATGCCGACATCCTTTGGGTCGATGATTTCATAGCTCTCACGGTTCTTAAGCACGCCGTCCTGATGAATGCCTGATGAGTGTGCGAAGGCGTTGCGGCCGACGATTGATTTGTTGGGCTGCACAGGCATATTCATAAGGCTTGACACCATGCGGCTGACACTTGTTATCTTTGTGGCGTTAATATTGGTGTCTATGCCAAGTTCCTTGTGAGAGCGGAGGGTCATAACCACCTCTTCAAGCGCAGTGTTTCCTGCTCGCTCACCGATACCGTTGATAGTCACTTCTGCCTGACGGGCGCCGTTGACGATACCTGATATAGTGTTGGCAGTAGCCATGCCGAGGTCATTGTGGCAGTGTGTGGCAATGGTAACCTTGTCTATGCCGTCCACATGATCCATGAGGTATTTGATTTTCGCTCCGAATTCCCATGGGAGGCAATATCCGGTGGTGTCGGGGATATTGATTACGGTAGCTCCGGCACGGATCACCGCTTCAACCACACGGGCGAGGTATTCATTGTCTGTGCGACCTGCGTCCTCTGCATAGAACTGCACATCTTCCACAAATTTCTTTGCAAATGCCACAGCTCCAACCGCACGTTCGAGTATATCTTCACGGTTAGAGTTGAACTTATATTTTATATGTGAGTCGGAGGTGCCTATACCTGTATGGATGCGCGGGTGCTTGGCATACTTGAGAGCTTCTGCTGCAACACGTATATCATTTTCCACCGCACGGGTAAGGGCGCATATAGTGGGCCATGTGACTGCCTTGGATATTTCCACTACTGAATTGAAGTCACCGGGGCTTGACACCGGGAAACCGGCTTCTATTACGTCAACGCCGAGTGCCTCAAGGGCTTTCGCTACTTCTATTTTTTCTACTGTATTGAGCTGACAACCGGGCACTTGCTCGCCATCGCGGAGTGTTGTGTCAAAGATATACAATCTGTCACTCATAGTTTGTGATGCACTTATTTGGGGGTTAATGGGAACTTGACCTAAAACATTTCTCTACAAAATATAGAGGTGTTGAGATAATTAGCTGCAAAATTACAAATTATTTACTAAATGGAATAATAAAATTACAAATTTAATACGTTTAGTGCCTAAAATGTGGAAAATTGAAAGTGAATCTGACTATCCCTGAAAAGTGTTGACAGATTTGAAGGCGATTAACTAAAGTGGTTT
>ERZ777011.3199-NODE-3199-length-10865-cov-3.443478_pt1 | contig 10865 bp, 6 predicted proteins | sample MGYA00374964_ERZ777011 | MGnify/ENA primary metagenome ERZ777011 (study PRJEB29310, sample SAMD00008975) | mouse gut metagenome | study: EMG produced TPA metagenomics assembly of the Metagenome analysis of fecal microbiota from mouse which was promoted...
AAGCATATCCACAGCCTCCTGACCGTTGCCGGCAACTTCCGTCACAAACCCGGCATCACCCAGAATCTCGACTGCAATCTCCTGATTCAGTTCCACATCCTCTGCCAGAAGAATACGCGCCTCTTTGAGGCTCTGCATGCCTGTTTTATCTTCCTTCACCTCATGCTTCTCTCCATGCAGGACAGAGTCAAGGCACTCCATTAACTCTGACAGGAACAGCGGCTTACTGCAAAATGCCGTAACGCCGGCCTGCTTCGCCTCATCCTCAATATCCGCCCAGTCACATGCCGTCAGGACAATAACGATTGCCTCCTGTTCGATCTCCTCCCGTATCCGGCGGGCAATCCCGATCCCATCGATCTCCGGCAGCATCCAGCCGATCACATAGACCCTGAAATCATCTCCCTGCATAGCCGCCTCCCGGCTCTGCAGTACTGCTTCTTCCTCCGACACTGCCCACTCTGCACGCATACCGATCTGGCCGAGCATATGAGATACGCTCTCACAGCTGTCCTTATCACTGTCTACCACAAGCGCTCTGCAGTTCTTTAACTCCGGAATATTCTGATTCAGTTCTTCCCTGACATGTGTACGGAAGATAAAGGATACGTCAAACTGCGTGCCGACGCCCTGTTCGCTCTGCACTTCTATATTACCGTTCATCATGTCCACAATATTCTTGGTGATCGCCATGCCAAGCCCGGTTCCCTGAATACCGCTGATCGTTGAATTTTCTTCTCTCTCAAAGGGCTCAAAAATGTGCCGCAAAAACTCTTCGCTCATACCGATTCCGCTATCTTTAACCGTAAATACATATCCGGCATAGCCCTCTCTGTCTACCGGCTGTTCCGTGATCCGCACATTGATCGTCCCGCCCTCCGGTGTATACTTCACTGCATTGCTGACCAGATTTAAAAGTACCTGATTGAGACGCAGTTTGTCGCAATAGATATCTTCATTTAAGACATCCACCGTATCAATATAGAGTTCAAGCCGTTTTGCACGAATATCTCCCTGTAGAATGTTACAAAGACCATGCACGATATCCGGCAGACTGCAGACCTTTTCTTCCAGTTGAATCTTACCGCTTTCGATACGGCTCATATCAAGCACGTCGTTGATCAGACTCAGCAGATGATTGCCTGATGCCATGATCTTCTCCAGATATTCCTTCACCTGATCACTGCGGTCAATATGCGTGATCGCCAGTGTTGTGAAGCCGACGATCGCGTTCATCGGCGTACGGATATCGTGCGACATATTCGAAAGGAACACACTCTTCGCCTTATTTGCCCGGTTCGCCTGTGCAAGCGCACTCTCAAGGATATCTTTCTTCTGCATCTCGCTGCGGATCTGTTCATCGACATTTCGGAATCCGATAACCATGCCGAACTGTCTTTCCCAGATTCCCGCACGCACGACTTTTACTTCAAAATATTCTACCGATTGTGCCCTGACAACACGATATCTTACACAGTATGAACGTTTCCCCTGCAGTTCTGCTCTGATGCGCTCCTGTTCGGCGGCCATCTGGAACATTTCTCTGTCTTCCGCATGAACGAACTCACGCCCGTACCGTTCCATGCATTCTCTGAACACAATGTCTCCATTAAAAATACCCCCGAACAGTTGTCCTTCGGGATCATCACTCTGCAGCACAGTTCCCCGGTCCGTATCTAGATCGACAAAACATACAAGCTTATAGTCAATGGTCAGCGCCTGAATCAGTTCCATCTGATATTGTGCGTTCTTTTCCTCCTGCTGTTTCTGCTCCGTACAATCCAGCAGAAACCGTTGATAGAATACTTCACCATTCTCCTCTAACAGTTTGACATTACCCAGAACATGCACGATCTCCCCGTTCTTATGCTGTACGCGATACTCCACGCTGCAGCTGTCGCCTACTTCCTTGAGTTCCTTCATGCTGCTCTGAACGCCCGGCTTATCCTCCTCAAAAACAGAGGCCGCAACCATGTCAAAGCCTTCTTCCATCAGTTCTTCTTTCGAGTCGCACCCAAGGATCCTGAGCGCCGCCTTATTTACACTTATAATCCGCGTACCGTCCAGAGAATGACATAATACGCCGCATTCTATGCTGGTAAAGATTGTCTCCAGCGTGCGCGCCTTCTTAATGACTTCCTGTTCGTATTCGCGTTCACGGGTAACATCAATCCCCAGACCGACTGTTCCCATCACGCTGCCGTCAATATCATACAAAGGCGATTTATATGTAATCAAAGTTCTGAGCCCGTCACTGACCTGGATCGTCTCCTCGGAGATGCATGTTCTCCTGCTGCTCATGACCTTCTGCTCCGATTCAATGCAGGCAGGATCATCTTCCTCCACATCCCATATATAAGCGTGACCGCGGCCTTCCACCTGATCCATAGTCTTATTTACAGTGGAGCAGAAACTGTTGTTTACTTTCTCGTGTATGCCGTGTTTATCTTTATACCAGACGAGATTCGGCGTACTGTTGATGGCAGCATCGAGAAACTGCTTTGTCTGCCATGCGTCCTTACTGTCTCTGTATGTCTTCTGCCATCTCAGAAAACGGAACCGGATCTCCTCGTCCGACATCGGAGTTGCCCAGATGTCCATAACCCCCTCTAATTGGTCCGTTATAAGGGATATTTGCTCTTTATCCGCAAGCAGAATAAGCCCGGTTTCTCCGCGCTTACTCTCTATGATTGACCGTACCGCCTCCTGCACATTCCATCCGTGCAGATTCGCAAAAATCACGTCCGCCTTCGCTGCCAGTTCTTTATCCACAGCCACGCTTTCAACAAAACTGTGTGAAAAATGCGCAAGCGGTTTCGTATCTTTAATAATTTCAAATGCTCTTTCCGTACAGCCTGCCAGATATAAATAAGTATGACAATGGTACATACCGATCTCCCCCTGATGTCTGCAAGTATAATATTACAATTCACACCGGTAATGCTTTGCATATTTTAATGCAGGCAGATTACCTTCGACCTCAAGCATCCATCGAAGATAACAGTGTAAATTGCAGCCAAAAATGTATATGCTTCCGACACCATGCAGCATGTACATGGTGTCGGAACGGAACGATATTTCTACTGATTCTATTGTAACAAAGGGTCTGAATATATGTCAATATTCTGGATATTATCAAGTCAGCCTTCGGCTTCCCTGTTGCACATTTGGTATCAGGTCAGCACCTTAGATCAACGGATACTTATCCGTCAGCGTCTTCACAATGGCACGTGCCTTGTCAATCCCGGCTTCTCCTTCTTTGATCACAATAGAGATTGCCTCCGCAACCTGATCCATATCCTCTGCATTCAGGCCGCGTGATGTCGCTGCCGGTGTGCCGAGGCGGATACCGCTTGTGACAAAAGGTGACTTCGGATCATTCGGAATCGTATTCTTATTCGCTGTAATGTGCGCTTCGTCAAGGAGCTTTTCCACCGCTTTACCGGTAAGATCATAGGTAGTCAGATCAACTAACATCAGATGATTGTCCGTGCCGTCTGACACGATCTTTACATCCCTGTTCTGCAGTCCCTTGCAGAGTGCCTGCGCATTGTTCACGACATTCTGCTGGTATTCCTTGAACGCCGGATCGAGCGCCTCCTTAAAGCAGACAGCCTTCGCCGCGATCACATGCATCAGCGGGCCTCCCTGAATCCCCGGGAAAATAGCCTTATTGAAATTGTACTTATCCGCAATTTCCTGACTGGACATGATCATACCGCCGCGGGGTCCGCGAAGTGTCTTATGGGTCGTGGTCGTGGTCACATGCGCATAGGGAATCGGACTCGGATGCAGTCCTGCAGCCACAAGACCTGCGATATGTGCGATATCTACCATAAGTACCGCGCCGACCTCATCCGCAATCTCTCTGAATTTCTTAAAATCTATCGTTCTCGCGTAAGCGGACGCACCCGCCACGATCATTTTCGGTTTACATTCCAGTGCGATTCTGCGCACGTTATCATAATCAAGGAAGCCTTCATCATTCACGCCGTAAGGCACACATTTAAAATACTTGCCGGACATATTGACCGGTGATCCGTGGGACAGGTGTCCGCCGTGATCCAGGTTCATACCCATGAAAGTATCTCCCGGTTCCATAACCGCGAAGAATACTGCCATATTCGCCTGCGCGCCGGAATGAGGCTGCACATTGACATACTCACAGCCAAAAAGCTCTTTCGCTCTGTCTCTCGCCAGATCCTCCACAACGTCCACACACTCGCAGCCGCCGTAATACCGCTTACCCGGATAGCCCTCCGCGTATTTATTCGTAAGCGGGCTTCCCATAGCCGCCATAACCGCTTTACTCACCCAGTTCTCGGATGCGATCAGCTCAATGTGCGAATTCTGCCGCTGCTGTTCGTCTTCAATCGCCTGCGCGATCTCCGGATCAATCATCTTCACTTCGTCTAATGAATACATTTTCTGTTCCTGCCTTTCTTTCTCATATTACCTGCTTGTCAATAACTACTTCTTATGTACCGGATTATATCATAAAATTGTTATTAGTATATCACAGGAGATAATTGCGGCGCAACGTTAATTTGCCCGGGCCGTCATTCATATGATATACTTAGATTGTTATTGCGATTCAAATGTCAACGGGTATCATATTACGAAAGACGAGGTAACCGCCATGTATCATATTATCATCAACCCGACATCTAAGTCCGGCAAAGGGCTAGCGATCTGGAAGACCCTGGAGCCGGTACTACAGGAAAGAAACGTTTCCTACCGCGCTTATATCTCCACACATATCGGGCATGTATCGGAACTGACCGAGGAGATCACTTCGGCTGCCCCAGGCGCAGAAACACCTCTTAACCTGATCCTGCTCGGCGGAGACGGCACTGTCAACGAAGCTCTGCAGGGTATCGCTGACTTCGATAAGGTCAGCATCGGCTATATCCCTACCGGTTCCAGCAATGATCTCGCAAGAGCCTTAAAGCTGCACCGTAACCCGACGGAACTTCTGCTGCAGATTCTGGACGGTACCCATTCCCGCAGAATCGACCTCGGCATACTGACCTACGATGACAATACTGAAATCGTATCCAGGCTGCATAAGCGTCCCGAACACAGAAGCCGGTATTTTATCGTCAGCAGTGGAATCGGATTCGATGCCGCCGTGTGCGAGGAAGCTCTGTCCTCTCCTATTAAAAATACATTAAATCGTTTCAAGCTGGGGAAGCTGACTTACCTCGGCATTGCCCTGAAACAGTTGATCACTGCCAGATCCGTATCCTGCAGGATCTGTCTCGACGGCAAAGATACCATCAAGATCCCGAAATTTCTCTTCTCTGCTTTCATGATCCATCCCTATGAAGGCGGCGGTTTCCGTTTCTGCCCGCAGGCGAACGATACGGACGGACTTCTGGATCTGTGCGTCGTGGGAAATCTTCCCAAGCTGCTGATCCTGTTCGCCCTGCCCACTGCTTTCTTCGGGAAGCATTACATGTTCCCGCGGATCAACCACTATCGGGCCTCCTCCGTCCGTGTCAGGGCCTCCGTGCCGCTATGGGTTCATACCGACGGTGAAGTGTACCTGAAATCCGACCGTATCAGTATTTCCTGCCTCGGACAGCGTATTCGTTTTCTCGTTTAATCCGGCAGATACCAGACCCGTATTTTACGGTAAATGCCTGATAAATGACCTGCAGATTATGCCAGTCCTGCCTGTATCGGCAAAACTATGAACATATTGAACATTTTTTCTTGAAAAATCAAAAAATCTTTATGAAAATCTTATTTTGACTTTTTAATTTATTCTGTTATGATAGCTTCTATGAGCAAAAGAAAATTTGCTTCGTAAATTTTCTTTTTGCGTTTCACTTTATAAACAGCAGTGTCACACGAGGATGTATGCAATATGGATAACTATCATAACAAGACAGAACAAATCAGACAATACGGGGCAGCTATGTTACACAAACTGCAGCCCGCCGTTCGTTTTATAGATAAGTACAAACATGCTGTTCCGTTAATCATCTACGGAATCATATATCTGGCATGGTTCAGCCATCTGGAACAGACTGTCACAAGCCACTACCGGGTCATTCATGTGGCGCTTGATGATCATATTCCGTTCTGTGAGATCTTCGTAGTGCCCTATCTGCTCTGGTTCGCATACGTTGCTGTGGTCGTCGCATATTTCTTCTTTCGGGATAAGGACGACTATTTCAGAACGTGTACCTTCCTGTTTACCGGAATGACCATTTTCCTGCTGGTGTCCACGCTATGGCCCAACGGTCATCACTTAAGACCTTATATTATGCCCAGAGATAACGTATTTACACATCTGGTCAGCATGCTTTACAAAGCAGATACTCCCACCAACTTATGGCCGAGCATCCACGTGTATAATTCACTGGGCTGCCATATTGCCGTTATGCGCAGCAATCGTCTGAAAAGCCATAAGGGAATACGCATCGGCTCCTTCATCCTGTGTGTATCCATAATTATGTCAACCATGTTTATCAAACAGCATTCCGCATTCGATGTTGCGACGGCTTTCATTCTGGCTGCTGCAATGTACGGAATCGTATACCGTACCGATGTACTGCTCAACTTTTATCATAACTTACAGCAGCGCCGCAAGAGAAAACCGGAGATCGGCTAATTGAATTTATAAAATCTCCGGCAGATCTTGTAACCTTCCACCGATATCTTTCTGCCGCCCTTGCCCGGCAGATTCATAGAGTTCCCCAGAACACCATATCTGAGACGCACATAGAGTCCCATATCTTTCTTCTTAATATACGACCACAACTCCTGTTTTTTCTCCAGATTCTCTTCCGTTCCGGAGCGAATCAGCAGAATGGAAGATATGACCGTTATAATTTCCAGATAATTGATCATATAATTTTTGAGTTTACGTACGGCATAAACTTTTTCCTTATTATCACACAGATAATCTATCATAATCTTATTGACCCTGATCTGCTGGTCCACTCTTGATATCATAATTTCCTCGTTGACGGACTGCCCCTCTCTTCCTATATAATAACGATAGAAATTTACATCCAGATAATACATATTCCGTACAAAAGGAAGCGGTTCAAACACAAAAATATTGTCCACATAGAACGTCTTATCCGGCAGCTTTAACCCGCATTCCCGCAGCAGTCTGGAGCGGAAAATAACCGAGTGCATTAAGATATACTGTCCCTTATGGAAATGTTTTACCTCATTCCATGTAAAGATGCGTCCCTCCGGCAGGGCATGGCGGTATTTCATGACCTTGTGTCTGCCTTCGCCCTCTTTCTCATAGACAAAATTACTGATCAGCATATCCAGAGAGGAATCCCCTGTCGTAATGTCACGCAGCACTTCCAGAATCGCATAATATGCGCTCTCTTTCACCCAGTCATCGCTGTCCACCACTTTAAAGTACAGCCCGGAAGCATGTTCCAATCCTGCATTGACGGCAGATCCGTGACCGCCGTTCTCCTTATGAATCACTTTAATAATCGAAGGATACTTCGCCCCGTACTGGTCCGCAATAGTGCCTGTCCTGTCTGTAGAGCCATCGTCCACAATGAGGATCTCCACATCTTCTCCCCCGACTAAAAGAGAGTCAATACACCTGCGCATATATGCCTCTGAATTGTAACAAGGTACTGCCACCGATAATAATTTCATCCTTTTCTCCATTCCGAAGCGTTCCGCGCTGAGGACCGAAAACCGAATCTCCAATCCGGCTCTGCGATCAGGGAAATTTGCGACGCTTCTGCCCAAATTAATATACCGCTTCCATATACATATCCGCCGCTAATCCCGTATCTGCTCCATATATGCCGCGAATGCAGAAGGCACCGGATATTGATCTCTGATCTTCTCAGGCTCGACGAAAACATACTCTCCCATGCCTGACAGGTCGTCGATCCGAACAGCATACCCTGTCATATGCCACTCCTTATGCGTAAATATATGCTTCGCCTCTGTCAGTCTGCGTATCCTGAGCGGCGAGACGCCCGCCTGTTTCAAATGGGCTATGACCTGCTCTTCCCTACAGTGCCCCTCCAGTGTGGGAAACTCGTATAATCCTGCCAACAGCCCTCTGTCCGGTCTGCGCCGCAGGGCAACCAGATTACCATACCGTATCACCAGAACAGTCTTCGCCTCTATGCTCCGCGGCTTCTTAGGCGCCTTCTTAGGATATTCCGTTATCCGGTTCTGTATTCTTGCCTGACAAAATTCCCCCCACGGGCAGCTCTCACATTTCGGATTCCCGTTAGGAATACAGACCATGGCGCCAAGTTCCATCAACGCCTGGTTGAAATCGCCGGGCCTGTTCTCCGGTATGACGCCTCTCAGCTCCGCCTCAATCGACTTCTTCACTCCGGCATCCAGAATATCTCTGTCATCCGTTCGCAGTCTTGCCAGAACCCGCAGCACATTACCATCCACTGCCGGCACCGGCTGACCGAAGGCGATCGAGGCGACCGCACCTGCCGTATAGCTGCCGATCCCGGCCAGCTTCAGAAGACTTTCATAATTCCCCGGCATCGTGCCGCCGTACTCTTCCATAATCTGCAGCGCCGCCTTTTTCAAATTTCTGGCACGGTTGTAATAACCAAGCCCTTCCCACAGCTTAAGCAGCGTCTCCTCCTCTACCGCCGCAAGGTCCGCTATATCCGGAAGTCTTCTCAGGAACCGGTCATAATAGGATTTGACTGCTTCCACCCTCGTCTGCTGCAGCATGATCTCCGACAGCCATACGTGATAGGGAGTCGGGTCCTCCCGCCACGGCAGAATCCTCCGGTTCTCATCATACCATGCAAGGAGCGGCGCCGCAATCAGATCCAGTGAATCCACCACAACGGGCACCTTCTCATGAATCGTAAGACTGTCTGCCTGTACCAGACAGTCATAAGCCATAATGCGTACACCAGCACTCCTCGCTCTGCCAAGCGCTTCCCCGAAAGCCGGCTGTGTATTATAATTCGGCACCACCCGGCTGACCGCTTTCATCTGTACCACAAAAATGAGATATGCCTCATACCCCTGTTTTCTGGCCTCTATCAGTTCTTCCACATGTTTCAGTGCCCTCTCAGAAGGCGCATCGGGAAACGCCGCCACATTGTCCTGTTCCAGCGTAACGCCCTTCACCTCAATGAACGCTTTCCTGCCGGATGCACTCTCTATATAGAAGTCAAATCGTGAACGGCCGAAAGTTGTTTCCGGACGTACTATACTGACATCCCCGTACAGTCCGCCGGATATAAGCCACTCGCCCACCGCTTTATTCGGTGCATTCGAATCCATGTTAATCAGCCTGCCGTCCTTATCAACCGCTACCAGATCATAAGCCGTAGCACGTTCCGTATTACCGCTTCTCTCCAGATAGACCTGCACGCCCTCCCGCAAAAGTTCCCTGCACCGTCCGGTATTTTTCACATGCACGCGGGTGCGCTCACCCGCTATATCCACGTAGGCAATAAACCGGTTCAGTCTCTCTATAAATTTCCCCGAAACAATCTCATTATATTTCATATTTAACTGCTGTCCGGTCCTTCCTCCGCTTCCTCACACGGAACTTTCTTCTTATATGGCACTCTTGCCGCCGGAACTACCTCCGAAGCCGGAACGGTATGTACCGTCTGATCATCAAAGAAGATATGCGCGCCAAACGCCTGCAGTACGTCCTTCTTGCGTACTCCTCCCAGGAAAAACACCTCGTCTATACGCACATTCCACGCGCGCAGCGTGCGGATGACTCTCTCGTGTGCGGGCGCGCATCTGGTCGTAACAAGCGCTGTCCTGATCGGCGCTTCCTCCGCGTTGAAATCCGTCTGCAGATCCGACAGCGTCTTGAGAAACCGCGCAAACGGTCCGGCCTTAAGAGGATTATTGGCATTGCGTCTCTCGTTCTCCTCGAAGGCCTCCAGCCCGCTCTCCTGATAGATCCTCTCCGATTCATCCGAAAACAATACCGCATCCCCGTCAAAAGCAATTCGTATCTGTCTGATCTGATGATCGCAATCATAGGTCTGAAGACCGTCCGTACAGATAATGCCCGCCGCAATATTGGAGTCTATGGCACTTTGTACATCATCTTCGTATGCCGACAGAAACAGATCCGTCTTAAATGCCGACAGATACGGAGCAAGAGAAGCGCCGCTTGCCAGCACGGCACGGGTGATATTCAATCCGTAGTATTCTATCGTCTTAAAGACGCGGAGTGACGAATCCGGACTGTTCCTGGACATAATGATGACTTCGACACTGCCTTCCTTGTCCGGCAGATTATTCAGATTCAGTAACGCCTTAACTAACGGGAATCCCGGTCCGGGACGCAGAATCTCGTTCTCATGCTCAATCTGGTATCTGCAATATGCCTCCACACCCTCCGACTCATAGATCGTATTCTCATATGTCAGGTCGAACAGCGCTCTGGATGACACGCCTACTACCAGCCTGTGCTCTAAATCATATGCCATAAGCCACCTCCGTCATAATTGCGGCAGCGCTCTGCGCCGCCCGTCACGATCTTCCGGTGATGGCTCTGTGTCCTGCAGTGCAGGTACCCTTATGCTAACGCAGCCTGTTACACTCGTATTTCTCAAACGTAAGCAGGCAGCTCTTCAATTCCTCATACCGCTCTTCCACATCACCATCCTTGATCTCCAGGTCAACAGCGACTGCCATCGTGTTGATCATGTCGTCAGTGATTCTGTGGCGGAGGGCGGCAAGAATGTTCAGTCTCTGCTCATAAGTATCCGCGTCTAAGAAATCCATTACCAGAGGATCAATATTCATCTGTTCATCCGGTTCAACTGTTCGTACGGGTTCACATTTCTGCGCAGGTTCACATTCCTGTGCAGATCCGCAGTCCTGTGCCGGTTCACATTCCTGTGCAG